>Ga0190274_10000260_pt1 | contig 34516 bp, 35 predicted proteins | sample Popmic531T_FD_133002 | JGI IMG/M metagenome (GOLD analysis project Ga0190274, IMG submission 133002) | Populus adjacent soil microbial communities from riparian zone of Yellowstone River, Montana, USA - 531 T | ecosystem: Environmental > Terrestrial > Soil > Riparian zone | place: USA: Montana... | reverse complement strand
TATATTCTTTTATGGATTACCAAAAAATTCATGTGATTTATTTTGGGTAACGTTTTCAATTGCAATGCAATTATTGTCCTAGTCCCTAATATTAGGGATAGGTGAAATGAGTGGTCACAGTACAACTATTACCTTTAATAATTAGAAAAAAATGCATCGCTATTCATTATCGCTTATTAAGGGATTAAATATTGCGCAGAACAGATCCGTGGCTTTTCTCAAATCTCTAACGGATATTTCGAATGATTAACATTCAAATAGAGTGTTATTGAACATAATGCTTATGCATTGCCCATGTATTGCCCGAATTTATCCAGCTCATCCTTTCTAAAATAATGTTTTTGAATACCTTGAATTTTGAAAATTTCAAAAAACAATCTTTGAATAAACATTTCCCTGGCTCGTTCTGAAATTTCTTTGTTGGTCACAATCCGAATTAGCTTATATACATTTGGGAACCCGTGCAAATCGAAATTCAGAGAAGTTTCAAAATACATTCGCTCCATTCCTAAATCTATAATTTGAACCCAAAAAATATCGTCGCCATTATAAGCCCTGGCAAAATGTCGCATTTACCGTATAGTCATAAAAAGTGGATGAATTAGCCTACTGATGTTTAATGAGGCAGACTATTGAATATACTAGTTGTTCATTTTCCATAAATCATTCCTTTCTGCAGAAATAAGCAAAGTGTTAAAAGTGGATAACTCTTCCATTTTGCACCCCCACTCGCTCAAACACACAAGCTTCACATTGACACTTAACGATTTTCCCATTTCTTCAACCAATGAATTCAAATACGAAATCTAAATTCATCCACTTTCAATCACAATCCTAGATAGGCTTGTTTGTAATCGCTTTGGGAGATGCCACAATACACACGTGAAACCTGACAACTTGAATGGTGGAGCAACTCAGAGACCATAATCAAAGCATGCTCAGTTTTTTGACCGGCTTCATAAATGCGTTTTCCAAATGTCTTTCTCAAAGTATGACTTCCTGCTGACTTGCATGGGATATTTATTTCATTCAAAAAAACTGGAAGCATCCTGTCAACGTATTGGACGCTGATGGGCTTTGCGCCTGAGCGATTGATGAAAACATAATTATCTGGTGTGATAAAACCTGAATATTTAAGATACATTTTATCATGGCATAATAAAATCAACTTCTGAACTTTCTCGTTCAAAAATATTCGTCTGATTTTCTTTGTTTTCCTTTCTTTAATATCCAGAACCGAAGTATTAAGTAATTGGTTCCATCTGAGTTTTAAAATATCACCAATTCTAAGACCTGTGTAAAACCCAATCCCGGTCAGAAGGGCGAAACGATATTCATCAGTTGCCTTAAGGTGTTCAACCAATTCCTGTGCTTGTTCCCAAGTCAGTGCATTGCATGTTGTGATTTGATTTTTCAGTCCCATAATTTATCTTTGTTTAACTTTCCTTACGAGTTACGAAAAGGTGCACCTAGATTGTTACGACTATTTTCAACTTTAAGCAGATGTTTTTCTGAATTAGTTTAATAGTAGGATAAGTTAAACTAATTTATCATCGAAAATCGATTGATTTCGCATTAAATTATTTTTCAAAAATTATTGAATCTGGCGTGCAAAAAGGAAGGCTAACTCGTTTTCAGAGACCATCAAATAGCATCCCCAGTATTCTTTTGGAGCGCTTTCGCTCCATTCTGAAAAGGTATAAAAAGCCATGTTGACTGCCAGGTATTCTACGAAAAGTTCCTGGAGTTTTGGGTTCATTGGTAGGAGTTCTACGAACTGTTTTTGTGGCATTCTTGTCAGTTTGCCTTCGACCAGTAATTGTGCAAACTGGGGCTTGATCCTTTCGAAATAGAAAGCATTGTAATTCTCGGCAAATGGAGTGTAGTCAGGAAATTCAACTTCCGATATCACCTGATGCAGAATCCGCAGATATGGTTCATTAAACCGACCATGTTTATCAAGGGCGTAATCAGGTAAGAACTTTGCTTCGATGCCTGGAATCACCTGCAAATGGGCAAAAAGGGTGTTTATTAGTGTGATTCTACTTTCATCTGAATATTCCTTCCGGCAAATGGCTTCAACCATTTCATGAATGCCAGGTAATGATTTTACGTCAATGCCCAGGCTTGTATCGAGGAAATAAGGTTCATCAGGACCAAAAACATGAAGCGAAACGAAGAACAAATCCCTCCCTTTATCGTCCCTGCAATAATACTTCGTTATCATTCCTCCAGGTATTATTCAATAACCTCTTCTGGTATATGAAACACCGGTATGATGTAACTGTCCATAGCCATTGCCTCCAATTCCTTCAATAGCATCTAACCAGTCACAGGTATATATGCTACCAGGCTTCAATTAATTTAAGATCAAAATCTTTTGTAAATTTCAATTGAGATCGGAGTCTTTTAACCCATTCTTTTGCCAACAGTTCTGCAAGCTCTGCATCCATAGCAGCACTCGCATAATATCGTCCTTTATAAATCCCTTCTTCACGCTTCCAAAGTCGGACAACAACTTGTTCATTCTTCTGTCCATTTATTTGGTAGTTGAGATTGTTTACCTGATCTTGGAAAGACAAAAGTTCAAACTTTCCACGGCAGTACACCTTGAATCTGTATATTGTACCGATTGGTTTGGTTTTAAATTCACTACCTTGAATTCCGATTTGAGCTGACATAACTGTTTCGTAAAAGGATTTATTCTCAATTACGAAAATGTGACAGTAGATTGTTACAACATTATTTTATATTTTAATAATAATATTACTACCTATTAAAATGGACATCGTACTAGATACCAATATACTTAGAAATGATTTGCTTTTAAGATCAAAGGATTTTGAAGTCCTAAAAGATTATTTGGCCAAGACTGATTCTTCAGTTATACTTCCTAAGATAATATTCGATGAATTGGCGGGATTATATAAGCGAACACAACGGGAAAGAGGGGCCCAACTAACAAAAGCAATCAATCATTTTAACCTAACCCTTGTCGATGAAACCAAACACTTGCAATTAATAATTCCAGATGAAAACAATGAATCAAAAATTTACTTAGACTTTTTGATCAAAAAACTAAATATTAAGGAACTTAACATTTTACCATATAAGAATGAATATTTGGAGGAAATTTCTAAAAGAGCAATAGAACGGCAAAAACCTACAGGGGAAAATGGTCAGGGATTTAGGGATGCCCTTATTTGGTTGACTATTAAAAATTATTGCACTACATGTCATCAAAAACAAATTGCATTTATTAGTCATAATGAAAATGATTTTGCAAATGACACGAAGGATGACCTTCACCCTTCCTTACATGCGGAATGCACGTCACTTGGAGTAAAAATTAATTTTTTCAAATCGATAAAAAACTTCATTGAACAACATTCAATTAAAGTAGATTTCCTTAATGAAGATTGGCTATATAATAACACCAATGCTGATACTATAACCGAAATGGTTTGTGATGAAATAAATGCAAGCAAATCGTCAAAGATGGCATGGTTAATTGAACGTGAAACAGGCAATGAATGTAATGAAACATATAGTGCTCAGGATGCTGAAATCATAGACTTTGGGGAAATATTCATTTACGAAATGGTTGACAATAGTTTAATAGCAAATTTTACTGTTGAGTGTTGTGTTAAATTTGATTATGAATATTATGACACTATGGAACATTGGGATGGTGAATTTTACAAATCGATAAATTCCGATAATCATTATTTGTACATATCAGCATATATGAGTGTTACTATTAAAGATAACGAAGTGGTTGATTATGATATCGAAGACTTTACTGCTACGTAAAACACAGTTGAACATTGAGGTTAGTTCAAATTGCATTTATCCATCCAATATTTCCAGATAATAACCATCGCCATCGTATCCAACTCGCAATACTGGAGCAATAAACGCTTCAATTGCTCTTTACGTTCCTGGTTATCTGAGATCGTTCCGAACATAAGCTCATGGTAGGCCCTCATAGCGCCGGTTCCGTCTTTTACCACTTCAGCCTCCTCCAATTCATTAATCACTGGGGAGAGCGTGTCATATGGGTTAATGATGCCCAATGAGCCTGCTGAGTATTTAGCGAACAATGGAACAGAGTGCAGGTATGGGTTGTTGTTCCATATGCTGGGGAGGACCTGCTTGATGGACGTCCGTCCTAACATGGATGGATGGAAGTAATAACTCAGCGTCAGGTCGTTCATATCTACGAATCTACCTTCCCGATCTTTATCCTTGGTTATATTGATTAACCAGTCCCGTAAAACTCCATTCTCATACCCAAATACTTCCATCTGCGATAATATCCCCCTCAGAACAGTATTCTCGAACGATGACCACATCAGAGGCGTACCGGTGCTTCCAATTTGATTCATGAGCGCTTCAGCAAATTGAAAGTTGGGGAATTCATGCTCGGTATTTAACCATTCGGTATGCACAGGCTCTGCGCCCGGCGATTCAATTGTATGGCAAGACCACTGGAAAGTAACGAGTTCATAAGGTCGCATACCCTTGTGAGGTGGAAGAGCGCCAAGGCAGGTCTCGAAGTCGATGAAAAAAAGAGGATATGACCAAGCTTCCAATTCGTCTCTTAATCCGTCCCCAATCCATTCCTGGTTCAATTTGGTCTGTTCATATTGCACCAACTGTCTTTGTCCTCTGGTACTAAGTTCACCACTTTTGTTTTTAAATCTTTCGATATCCAAATCCCAGAACGAGACCTTGCCCGCAGATATCAACTCATTAAAATAAAAACCGCTTTTATAATGCCCGATTGAACCTCCTGAATACAAATCAAAAATGCTTGGATCGACACCTGCAAGTTTATCCCAACATTCCTTGTAGCCATTCTTTTCAGTCTCTTTCCCCAGGTTGAATTCACATTTTTTGCAGTTCTTATTGATGGCGTAGTGCTCAGGTCGTATTCCGAGGTTAATAATCTCAAGATATTTATCCGACTGCTCTCTTTTCCTTCCCATCATCTCTTCAACCTCATCATCAAGCGGAATCAAGGCCAGAAGATTATCGTTCCGAAGTATTTCAACATACTTTTCCCTGTCCGGATCATTCTCATATTTGAATTCCAACAAAGGTTTCTTAAATCGAATAATATTTTCCGCCGGTAGTTCATCAATTTCGAATTTCTCGTCAATCATCTCATTGACCGAAAACCATCCGGCCAAACCATCAATTGTTGTCCTTTTGGATTTGTCAGGGAGAAGCAAAAATGAATGAATTTTAAAATCAGGGTACGCTTCCCTTAAAACCAAAGTTTGATAGGCAACGTCTTCAACATATTCAATGTGTTTTTTGCTTAAAGAAAACTCTTCTTCATCACCGTCATGTGAACCTGATTTGACCTCAATCAGATTCATGACATTTCCCTTCTTCTCCAGGATGTCGATCCGAACTACCTTATCCTTTGAAAATATAGTTGCTTCGAAAAGAATGATGTTTTCATTCTCAGAAAGCAGTCGCCTTGTTTCAGCAATGGCATCATCAATTGTTGGGGATTTAATTTCGATCCCAACAGGATACATCAATTGCGCATACTTTCCAACGATATGTCCACCTTTGGCCAGCATCTCCATATATTCGTTGGCATCGTTCTTGGTAACATAGTTGGCTTTTTTATAAACCAACTTTTTGGCGCAAGATGAAGCAATCTTAAAGTCTGATTTCGATAATGGCATTGGTACTTTGCTTATTTCTATTTTCTATTCAAAAACGAATCAATGAAATCATTCCTTGTTTTATATGACGACAGATGATAATCCATCAAGTCTAACGTTGTTTGAATGCTTGGGTGTCCTTCCATATCCGATTTTGTTCTGTTGTAATTCCTCAAACTTAACGATGAATGAATCCCAAACATAACGGTGATTGAAGAAACCCAAAATATAATTGAAATAAAAGGCGAAATCACTGCGAAGAACTGAATCATCTTATAGCTTTCAACCATCTCCGTAAAGGCATCAAAATCGAAGTACCATAAAAACAAAGACCAGCATATCACTCGAAATAATCCCAGGGCAAATGCAGGCTGATTTGGCAACTTAATGAATAATTTATAAGGGAGAACAACCATTCTCCATGCAATCCAAACAACAAAAAGCAGAATATGTAAAACTCCATTCCCATTACCTCTACTCGCACTTAGTATTGAGCTTCGCCTTTCCGTTTTCTTTGTTTTCCGCTTCATTATTCCTATCAACCTCTTTTCCGCCCCATTCCAAAATCATTCATTTTTTGTTTGTACTTTTCAAGCAACTTCCTTTCACTTTCCCCCGTTATGGTTTGACAAAAAGCCAGGTTTTCACAAACCTCATACATTAGATTATTCACCATCGCCTTCTCGGTCATTTCCAAAAATACTTTCAGTTCTAAAAGACACTCAGGGAAAAACACTTTGTCCTGCAACGTTTCATTCTCCGCCAACCCTTCAATTGGGTCCAAGACAATTGCGAAATCATAATCTTTGGATGTCTTATCTACTTTACAGAGATAATATTTGTCTTTTTGCTGATTCAAATACAGATGCTTGGTGATTTCTAAAGGGATCAAATACCGGTCTTTATTTCTTTTGTTATGCGCCAGTATAATAATTTTTCCATTATTATGCCTCTTGATGAGTTCCTTGTCAGGTTGATTATTCGCTTCCATAATGCTTGATCTATAATTGAATGCCAAATATAAGGGACAATTGGAGTTTTACCGAAACATTTCGGGTGGACAAACTATAACTATTCCCACAATCTTATCATTCAATTCATCATCTCCAGTATTAACGAAAATGAATTTGTCTCCGTATAACTCCTTCATTTTGGAAACATACTCGGACCAACTTTGACGATCTTTCATAAACAGTTCTGTTGCTTTTTCATTGATTTGAAATTCGTTTTTCAATTTGCCTTCCTCATCGATTAGCATGATTCTCCCGTCAATCAAATTCACAATCTCGATCATATCGCATTTGATTAATTCATAGCATTCCTGCAGAGTAAAATCCGTACGGTTCGCAGGCTGAATCTCGGTAATCTCACCAGTAGGTTTAATCAATTGTGCTTTGCTCATCTTTCTTTGGCTTAACGCTTGCTCATTGACATGACAATATGCAGGTGCTCTACATCAGTATATGGCTGTCCATAACAGGTATAGACTTTCGCCTTTAACTTCTCCTGGTCTTGCGTCTCTAACTTGTCCTGAGCATGCAATTTTGCAGTACTGTTCAATTCATGGTAGTAGAACAGTTCCACTCCACGTGGTGCTTTTATCATTTTATCAACTTTAAATCAATGGTGGAGTTTTACTCTGGACTTTCACCGAGTATTTTCAAATCAATAGAATGGCTATTGAACAGGCTTTGCAGTTGAGCAATTGACCTATACGCCTTTGCTTCTGACTCTTCTTCTGACAGCCCAAACCCTTCTCCGTTGAATCCATCCATAATGGTCGCCGGTGTTATTTTGTAATTGACATATTTCTGGACTTCAACTTTACGAGTGAAAACCATAGGGTCAAACCAGTCGTTACCATTGCGGTCTTCAAGATTTGACCAATACAATTCATTACCTGTCAAACCTTGCTTAATCAATACATCTTCGATTTCCTTCAGATTCCTGAGTTTGAAATTGATGTGTTGGGTCATATCTCCATATGAATTTCCCAAATGAGAATCCATCATGAATTCATGACTGAAATCTGTAGGCTTGTATTGCAGTTGGTTCAGGATATTGTCTTTGAATCCATCGGAAAGAAGCATCAACTGACAATACCTATGAATTTCTTTTGATAAACTCCTCAGGTCAGGAATGGCTTTACCATTTCGAATTCTCAGGTCACAAAGCAAGAACTCGCCTTCGTCTGATAAATGGAGTTCTACTTTTGGACAGCGCTGGGACAATTCCACCAGCGCAAGCAACACCATCAGGGCGTTAAGTTCATTGCCTTGTACTTTGGCAAATCCTCTGAGTTGATATGTAGGTGTTTTAGGTTGCTCATCGTCTACGAAAAAAGACTCACATGACCAAAGTTTCTCAAAGTTGCCGGAGTTGTATCTTTGGTTTATTGCCTGTATTGATTGCCGCTCTTTGGCGCTTAGGTTTCCGGAAGGCTTGGTTAAAGAGTAATGAAGAGTTCGTCCCACTTACGAATTACGAAATTCATTTCGGGAATGTTACGAGATCTTATGCCTGAAACCTAATGTTGCCGATAGTTTCAGGACTTATCTTAAGCTGTCATTGTATACAATAAATTTTATTGAAAGGGAAATTTTTATAAGCTACTCAAAGCTCTTGGTTGTTAGGGGGCCGTAAACGGGTTATCGGCTTTATGCGATATTCAAGAAATTTTGTTGAAAAGGAGAAATCTCAAAGCTAGCCCAAAGCTCCTGGTTGCCTTGGGACCAAAAAAAGGTCGTCTGTTTAATGCGATATACCAGATATTCTATTGATCCTATTAGTTGAAACAAAATTTCTTACTTTAGTAACATTCTTATTTGCTCATTCTAATTATTGCTATTAAAACTGAAGCTATAGCAGGTTGCATAACTTTCTGAGGTTCCCATTTTCAGTTCAGCTTTCAAGCCACTTTCAGTTTTACCTACCTTCCAGGAAATTGTTCCACTAATCTTCGTTCTCAGAGAATCAATTTTGAAAATCCACGAAGTAAGGTCAACAAATGACCATAAATCTGGCAAAATAGAAAGGCTATATGCATTCCTTACAGGGCAAGAATTTTCTGGTCAAATTCAAACGATAGTTGAAGGATTTACAAAGTTGAAGGCGAACCTGGAGCAAGAGAAGAAAGCAATGTATAAAGTCTGGACTGAACGCGAGAAATCAATTGATACCGTTGCTCAGACCACTGTTGAGATGTATAGTTCAATAAAGGGCATTGCCGGAAATGCAGTAAAGAAAATTGCTGCATTGGAACTTCCTTTACATGAAAAAAACGGGTCATCCAATAATCATTAATAAATTCAGATATACGTGACATAAAAATTAATTAAAAAATATAATTTTTTAATTAGCATTCTCTAAGAATCAAAAAAGCCCGCGAAGCGTTTTATAATTTATAATTAATTTATCTTGCGGAGAATTTCCTGGTTGCTCGTTTACGTTAACTGCGTGAAGAGTAGTCTGGTATTCCGCAAGATTTATTTGGGGTTTCACCTTCGCGGGTTTACCCCCTGATTCTTGGGTGCTGGGCGAAATTCACGCAGCCTTTTTTTATACCCATGAAAGATTTTACCAAGATATTAAGCCGGGTCTCCTACTTTTTGGAAGAATACACGCCATATAGTGAGGATGCAAATCCGCCCATATTCCTATTTTTAAAAGATAAATTGTCAAAATATTTAGCCAGGAATCTGGCTGAAAAAATCAGCAGAGACGTATTTGAACATCAATTATATCGAAACAGTGAACTGGTTGATATTTATCTTGATTTATGCTTACGGGTAAATCATGCGAAATTCTATAAATGTAAAATTGCTTATGAAACACGTACATCAGTTTATTATGTGATGTATGATAGGCATATTTTACTTATATATTTTCGAAAAAGTGAAGCAAATGACAACCAGACTAATATTTAAAGTTAACCACTTATTCTTATATTGAGCAATATTAATTTCATGCATTTATCACTCAATAACAATTTTTAGTACTTATTTTTTATCTGCAATATAATATTTAGCTATGAGAAAAATATTGAAATATTTATTCCTACTAATCGGTACAGCATCATCTGCGCAAATTACTCTTGACCGTGAGGTTGATTCATTATTTCTTGCTTATGAATTTAAAACCGTTCAAATTAGCCCTTCTGAAACTAAATATTATTTTGCTGATACGACAACAAATAGCTTTAGTTTATACAATATGGATTTTACATTGTTCCTTGGAAATATAGCAGTCCCTGAGCCATTCGCAGAAGCGACAATTGGAATGCAGGCACTCTATATATCAAGAGATTTATTTGATTGCGATACTTCCAATATTGAATATGCTTTTTATTCACCAACAGATAATACTAAACCATTCCGGATTATGCGAACAGATGGCACATTGTTATTTCAGCTTGATAGTGCCAACGGCCCATTTTGCTCTGGTGGTTGTTTAGGAATGTCCGATGTAATCAGACCTATTATTAATACATCTGACGGCACTAAATTATTTTTGCAAAAAGGCAATAGAGGATATGTACAAGTATTCATCTATTCGTTATGCGGCACTCTTCCGCATGATATTTTTGATTTAGTTCTAAAAGATCAAATTTATGTTACAGTATTTCCAAATCCATCTTCGGCAAAATTCACGTTTAAAATTAATCCTCCTGATAATATAAATGATTATGAGTTAGTAATTGTAGATAATATTGGAAGGGAGGTAAAAAGACAAAAGGTTAATTCGCAAAATAATATTTATGATTTGGATGTAAGCAATATGAGCAGTGGTACATACTTATATTCGCTATGTACAAAAAATAAATCGTACCAATCTGGTAAATTTATATTAACAAAATAAAAACAAAATATATGAAAATACTATGTAAAATTGTAACCTTCTCAACTTGCATGCTGTTTGTTACTTCGGTTCAGTCCCAAGTTACCGTTTCAAGCAATTTAGCCTCAGCTTCAGCAGAATTTGTTGGTTGGAATGGTTCTGGCACAGCCAAACCTCTAGATATTAAGAATAATTCTTCAACCCCAAACAATATTGACTTTTACATCAATTCGACAAAATTTTTACAGGTTTTGACTGGGGGCGATTTAAATATTGTGGCTAATAATAAAGGCTACAAAATTAACAACGATTACGTGCTCTGGAATAATGGAATCTCCAGTAGTATTTTTGTTGGTTATCTTGCCGGTACTACCGGAGGGAATAATACTTTTCTTGGCTCTAGTGCAGGACACTTAAATGGTGGGTCGAATAATACTTATATAGGCTACACTGCAGGATTTACTAGCGCTGGTGCTAATGCTTATCAAAATACCGCAGTTGGTTCTCAAGCACTCAACCAGACACAAGCGTATGGCGGTTCCGCTTTGGGTTTTAATGCAGCATTTTCCAATGTTTATGGATGCTCACTTACAGCAGTCGGAGAAGATGCATTGCATGACAATTACTCAGGAAACGATAATTGCGCATTTGGTCATGATGCCATGACAAAGAATATTTCATTACACGATAATGTTGCGTTAGGGGCTCATTCATTATCATCACAAGATTATGCTGGCAACGTAAGTAGCTATAATGTCGCAGTTGGAAATAGCGCACTACTTAATAATAATCCTAACTCTAATTCGAATGGACTAAAAAATTCAGCAATCGGGCACAAGGCAGGGCAAAGCAATATTACCGGCAGCAATAATTCGTTCCTTGGCTTTCAGGCTGATGTTGGAATCTCAAACTTAAACAATGCAACTGCTATTGGCGCAAATGCACAAGTAGTTACAGATAACACAATGATTTTAGGCGATCCAACTGTGCAAGTTGGTATTGGCATGTCTGGAATTTCTTCTGGACCACTTGCCACCCTACATGTCTATAGAAATCCTGTTGGACATACCACACATCCAACTGCCGCATTCATAGAAAATAATGATTTAGATGTAATCCCTCAATATGCTATTGGACTTTACGCTACAACATATAATCGAAATCCTACTAACTATGGAGTATGGGGTGAAGCAATAAATGCAGAATTTAACATTGGAGGTTTATTATTTGCGAACCAACATGCACTTGGAAACATTGGAGTCAAAGGTTATACAGACAATGGTAGAGATTACAATGTTGCTGTTTGGGGAGATGCATCAAATGATCGTGAAAGAGCTGGCTTTAACGTGGGAGTTTATGGAGAGGCTGCAACAAACTTTATTTGGGCACCTCCTGCAGGAGCTGGGAGTTGGGCTGGATATTTTAATGGCGACTTGGGTTTTACTGGAAACTTTGGAATGCCCTCTGATTCTACATTAAAAACAAATATTTCCACTATAAAAAACGCCGGTGATTTATTAAATAAATTGAGTAGCCATACATATTACTACGATACTGTTCGTTTTGCAGATCATATAAATTTTTCAAAAACCTTGCAATTCGGACTACTGGCACAAGATGTTGAATCTGTAGTCCCCAACTTAGTTATGAATTCAACATTACCTCCTAAAGTTGATTCACTGGGAAATATTTTAGTTCCTTCTACCCCGGTAAAAATGATTAATTATATTGGTTTTATTCCTCTGTTAATTCAGAGCCACAATGAGCAATCGCAAAAAATAGATTCACTTGTAACAAAACTTGATTCGCTTGTAACTTTAATAGGCGACCTTCAGCAAGTAGTAATGAATTGCTGCAATGCAGGTGGTGTTGGGTTTAGATCAATAAACAATACCCAATCTATTGAATTAAATTCTGCAAATTCTATCATATTAAACCAAAACGATCCTAATCCTTTTATTGAACAAACAACAATTACCTACACTTTACCAGAAGAAGTGCAAAAAGCTCAGCTCTTATTTCATGATAACAATGGCAAGATTTTAAAGACTGTTGTAATCAATGAGCGTGGTGATGGCCAGTTAATTGTATATGCATCAAATCTAAGCAATGGTATCTACTCCTATTCTTTAATAGCAGATGGGAAATTAATAGATACTAAGAAGATGGTCTGTAGCAAATAAAAACACCAAAAGCACAGATTCTTGGTATTGTTAGACGATAAATGCGGTCTTAGAAATTCTAGGACCGCATTTTTTTACCTCAAGAAAGTTTAAATTAGACTCCATTATGACAAATAAACCTGGAATTACAAAACTGCTAACACCAAAAGAGCTTTCTCATTTTAATCTATTGTTTTCTGCTATTAAAGGATTAAAAGTTGTGACTTTTTTATACCGCGATGATGATGAAATTCAAGAATCATTAAGAAAAGTGGAACCATTTTTAATAGGTGATCGAAATGAATCGAAAATAACAAACCTCTGTGGATGGTGTTTAAATGTTAAAAAAAGAAATAGCAACAATCCAATGTCATGGCGAATATATGAGCTTGAGAAAATAAATGGGTTACAGATTTTAGATGAATCTTTTTTACCACAAATACGAAAATAATACAATCCAAAGGATTCCAGAATGGAATTTATTCGGGCACATGTTTGAGAAAGGTTTTAACTATTTCCTTCCATTGTCTTAATTGTATTTGATTCCATCTTTTTAAATCTTCCGTAGCTTCTTCCTCGGTTATTACTTTGTTGATACTTGCAATAGATGAAAGTATATCAGAAGGAGCATCTAATATGGTTAATGTAACATATAACTCTTCAAGAAATTGGTTCTTCATAATCTATAAATATGCTTAAAAAAGGTTTTTATAGAATTATAGAAAAAAACTAATGCTGTTCATAACTTTTAGTTGTTATTCCAAAATGAAATGCCGACCCTTGGCATCGAATACAAAACTTTATGCTTTTCTCAGTTAGGTATTTTTTCTCACCACTGCTTTTCTTTTTGAAATTTCAAAAGGTCAATTATAGTATATTAACATTTCAATGCACTCTTTTTTCCTGTAATGCTGAAATTGCATACTTTACTTTTCGAGAGATTCATGGAAAATATTTTCATTCAAAGCGCATAAAATATTCAGTTCCGTATTGGTGTTAACAACACCAAAAACCACCCCCAACTAGTTATTTTTTGTCAAAGATTTGACAGATTATTACCCTTGCATGGTTAAGGTAAAACTTGCTTAAACAAGCTAACATAAACAGGGCCACACACCTATTCAACTTGTTTTTGTAACCTTTAAAATCAAAAACCATGAAAATTCATATTATATATTTATTGCTTTTATCTTCCATCTTTTGGAATTATGAAGCATCCAATGCTCAATTTGCAGCTGCCTCTATTGCTGAAACTGATATGCTGACAGGTATTTCAGAAAGTGAAAATACAGGAAATGATATTTCCGAATTCTTTAATGATCGATTTGAAGTGACTGTCGCTGATGATAAAAATTCTCCTTCTAATGGATTAATGACATATAGCGTAAATGGAGGTGCCCCTGATTATATCAATTTTTCTTTTCCTGCGAGTAGTTATCTTGACCCTGATGTATGTTTAGTGTCCGATGGGAATTATGTTTACGCAATTGTTGTTTATTTAGCTTCTGTCTCTGCTTCTCCTTATGATAATTACTACATTATGGAGTGCTTTTATTTTGATTATCCATCAATGCGATTTTATTCCGGAGGAACGACTAACTTTGCAACACATTCGCTATCTGCAGCAATACCTCCCACTGACCAGTTTGAAGTCAATGTTGATGGTGAGGCAGTCGGAAAAAAGGATTTTGCAATAACATGGGATGACGATAGCAAGAATTATGTCTATGGGTATAGAGGAACTGTTGATGATTGTGCCCACCTTTGTGAAAATCCCACTGTCATTTATGATGCAGGGAATGTTGGAAATGACCCTGAACAGCCTCTCCCAGATGTCGCCTTTAATGGCTCTACCATTTATTTTTCTTATCTGATTGCTAATAGTGGATGGCAAAGGATCGAGGTTGCTTCCATTCCTGAATCTGGTGGCGAAGGAATCTGTTCTGACAATCCGAACCCTCAAGTAGTATACACTTCAAATACTTCTCCGCTATTTGGAGTTTTTTTAAACCCACGTATTGCATGTCCTAATACTAGTACGTCTGTTTACTCAGCTAATGACCAAGATTTTACAGTCGTTGCGGCTGAAACAGATTATTCCACATATGGCATCATTGGCATAAATTATTATAATGGTTCGGGGTGGAATTATATTCAATACTACAATGATGGTTTCTATATAAATTCTCCCCTTGATATTACCACGGTATGGAATTTCGAACCAGTGGTTACCTATTCTGAAGATGGCAATGTTTTAGTAGGTTGGTTATTTGATAACCGAGGTTTAGTATATACATCAAGCGTTGAGCTAGATGCATATTATCCTATTGTACTTAACTGCGATGTAAAAGGCGATCCTAATGGAGGTCGCTATATGAATGTTCCCAATTGGAGCATGGGTGTTTCTTATGAAGCAAGTTCATCCCTATCTATTGCAGGAAGGATGTGTGATTGTCCTTCTACCTCCGGACCATCTAATTTATTTTCATTTGCTGTCGATTACCAGGAGATTTATACAAAAATTGCCCCTGAAGGTAGTGTCAATTTAAGGTTAGCTAAGAATGAAAGTGATAACAATTCAATTAATTCATTACTTAACTCTAACATCATCAATAATTTTATCCCTGAGAATAAATTATTGCTTTTTAATTTGCATGATATGCTAGGTAAGCAAATTGTAAGTTTTGAAGGAAATATTTCTAGTATAAGGCAACAATATGAAAAATATGAAACAGACCTTAACCCTGGAATCTATATTGGTCAAATAGAATCAATTGATGCAACTGTAGTCGCCAAAGGGAAGTTATTTATTGCTAATTATTAGCAAAAGAAAGCCGTGAACCCATTTTTATTATTTAATAAGTAGTGAAAATGGGATTCACTGCTCCTTTAACATTGAATTGATGTTGATGATTTCCTTTCTATTTACGCATATTATGGGCAAAACCACTAAAATTTCGGCTTTTTTTAATAAACTATTTATTGTATATTAGTTGATTAGATAAATAATTTTTTTATTAAAAAGCAGATGAAAAATGGAATAGTATTCTGCCTCCTCTTTTTAGTTAGTTCTCAATTTCTTGCGTCAGCAAAAGAGATAAACTCCGGACCTAAGTTTGAACAGAATAAGTGCCAATGGCCTTCTGATGTTTTATTTAAAGCAGATTTATATTCTGGGAGAGTTTTTTTTGAAAAAAATAAATTTACTTACGTTTATTATAACATGGATGATTTGGAAAAGAATCATTCACAAGATGATTCTAATAATAAAAATAATGAATTTGTTTTTGAAAACGTCCATTGTCATTCATTTAAAGTAAATTTTTTAGGTTGCTCTAATTTGGCCACGGTGAAAGGCGAACAAATACAAAAAGAATATCATAATTATTTTATTGGCAATGACAGGAATAAATGGGCTTCAAATGTTAATGTTTTTGGCCAGGTAAACTACCACGAAATTTATCCTGCGATTGACCTTAAAGTTTATAGTTTTCAAGGGAATTTAAAATATGATTTAATATTAAATCCAGATGCAGACATAAATAATATTAAACTCTTGTATGAAGGAGTTGAGAGCATTTCATTACGCGGTGAAGATTTGATAATAAATACTACTATTAACGAAATTGTCGAGCAAAAGCCATTTGCATATCAAATAATCAACAATCAAAAAGTTGAAGTCCTTTGTAAGTATTTCTTGAAAGGTAATGTTGTTTCTTTTGAGATATTATCGACATATGATAAATCAAAGCCAATAGTGATTGATCCAATAATTGTTGCCTCTACTTATTCAGGCTCATCAAGTGGAACATATGGTAGTTGTGCTACATATGATGCTCAAGGTAATATTTATACTGGTGGTATTGGTTTTGGCCCTGGCTATCCCGTTACGATTGGAGCGTATAATTTAACATTTGGAGGGTTTAGGGATATAGTCATTAGCAAGCTAAATTCAACCGGTAGTGCATTATTTTTTGCAACATACCTGGGAGGTTCTGATTACGAATATCCACAAAGCTTATTTGTTAACTCAAACAACGAACTTTGTATATATGGCTCATCAAGTTCAGAAGATTTTCCCACAAGTACAAATTGCTACGACAGTAGTTACAACGGCGGGAATTTTGATTTGGTGGTTACACACTTAAGCGATTCTGGCAATGCCTTAATTGGTTCTACATTTATTGGAGGAGCTGATGCGGAAGGAACATATACACCTGGTGCTAATTCTGGAAATAAATCTCCTGGTGAAATAATAACTGATGTATTTGGAAACATATTTCTGGTTAGCACAACAAAATCCACTAATTTTCCATTCACTGCCGGGGCGCGATCATGGATAGCTGGACAAGATGTTGTGGCTCTCAAAATAAATGAAGATTGCTCTAGTTTGCTTTGGAGCACATGTATTGGTGGTGTTGGTGACGAAATTGGATTTGGCATACGTCTTATTGAAACAGATGACATAATAATTACAGGAAATACAAGCTCTGCAGATTTCCCAACAACATTAGGAGCTTATCAAACATCATATCAAGGGGGGGCTAATGATGGATTCATATGCCGATTGACGACAAATAATGCTATCGTCTCATCTTCATTTTATGGAACATCAGATGAAGACAAATCATTTTTTATCGATCTCGATAAGAATAATAACATATATATCATTGGGCAAACAGATGGCAACATTCCAATTACTTCTAATACCTATGGAAACGCTGGGAGCAAAAACTTTATTGCTAAATTGAATCTTTCTTTAACAACTCTTTCATTCCAGACAGTAATTGGTAATGGTAGTTCAGGAACAAAAATTACTCCTTCTGCATTTTTTGTTGATGATTGTGATAAAATCTATTTCTCTGGTTTTAATGAATTTAATGGAGTCAATTTTGGGTATCCACTTACCCCTGATGCTTTTTATACCAATCCTACTGATGGCCATTTTTACATTGCAGAATTATCAGCTAATGCTAATTCATTAAACTTTGCTTCTTTTTTCCCAGGATTACATGTCCATGGAGGCGCAAGTAGATTTGATAATCAAGGCACACTTTATCAGGCGACATGTGCTTCTACTGGGTTTCCGACTTTGCCTGGGTCATTTAGTCCACTAGGAAATCAGTCTGATATTGGTGTAGTGAAAATTGATTTTCAGACTTTGGTGGCTGATGCAAATGCAACTGTAAGTCCAATCGATTCTGGATGCAAACCTTTCTCCGCCAACTTTTCATCAATTTATAGTATGGGTAGAAACTTTTTATGGAATTTTAGAGATGGAAGTTCTATAGATACATCCGCAAATCCTCTGCACATATTTAATGATACAGGTAATTTTCAAGTGCAGCTAGTTGTTATCGATAGCAGCTCTTGCAATTTTTCCGATACTTTCAACTTAAATATATATGTTGCTTCTGAATTAATCCATCATTCTCTTATAGATACAATAATTTGCAATTCTTCGTCAATAATATTGCATGCAGCCAATAGTTCACCAGATTATTCATGGCAATGGAACACCAATGAGAGTTCTGATTTTATATCAGTAACCACCCCAGGCACATATTGGGTTAATATTTCTAATGGCATATGCGATGTAAGGGATAGTTTCTTTGTAGAGAAATTAATACCCCCTAATTTAGGACCAGATACTTTGCTTTGTACGGGGCAAAATCTGATTCTAAGCCCACAATGCAATGGAAATAGATATGCTTGGTCAACAGGAGATAGTACTTCTGCTGTTACTATTAATCAAGAAAATACATATTGGGTCGATGTAAGTCGCCAGGATTGCATCCTGAGAGATAGCATTTGGGTACATTTTGCTCAATACCCTGTTGTTCATCTGGGTAACGATACATCATTCTGTCCAAATATTGAACCCTTGCTTTATTTAGATGCTGCCAATCCTGCGAGCAAAGCGCTTTGGTCAACAGGCGATACCACTCATAATATAATCGCCAGTTCTTCTGGAACATATTGGGTAACTGTTTCAAATGCTCAATGCTCAACTTCAGATTCACTTATTATTTCTGCGTACCAATCAAAAATCTTTGCTCAACAAGACCCCTATTTTTGCAGTTATGATGAGGCATGGATTGATTCAAAGGTTTCAAACGTAAGTTACCTATGGAATACAGGCGATACCACTCGTAAACTCCATGCAACTGGACCTGGAGAATACTGGTATCAAATTAGTTATAATGGATGTATTGAAGGCGATACTATGGATGTAAGTGGTCCATTTGCTGATAATATGCTTTGGGTTCCATCTGCTTTTACGCCAAACGGTGATGGGAAAAATGATGTTTTTATTCCTGTTGGCTCAGATATACAAAAGTTTGAAATGGAAATATTTAATCGGTGGGGCAAACTCATTTATCAGACAAATGACTTTACTTCTGGATGGGATGGTAGAGTGAATTACTCCCTCGCTCAAATGGGAGTTTACACATACAAAATTGAATATTCTACAAGTTGCTCTGAATATTCCGCCATAAAAAAAGGTTGTTTATTGCTTAGCCAGTAATGATTACAATTACTTTGGGACATGAAATGCCTGAACAGCTAGTTTAACTTCACGATTCGTATCTCCATTAATGTGGAATCGATAATTGAACCAATTATCATCAGATTTATTTACAAATCCAAGATAGTTTGAATGCTTAGATGTACAATCTTCAATCTTTTTTAATATTTCCGCGAACCCTTTTTCTTGGACAAACATAATAACTGATGCCTTTGTATCCCTCCAAGTTAAATAACTTAACAATTGGGTAATTGTTGCTACATTAGTGTACTTCCTACAATCTGTGGGAAATGGCAATATACTGCATCCGCAAGCCCATGTGGTATTGTGGCTTTGTTAATTACGGCAATACCTAGTTTTTATTTTTTTGCATTATGAGTTGGTTGGAAATACTTCAGAACACAAGCTTATTTGCCATAGCAGTTACGGGTATATCCTGGACTGCAAGGAGGCTTGGCGAGTTTTATCTACAGAGAAGATTTGCTGTTTTTCAAACAAGCATTGATAAGTCGCTTGAGGAACATAAATCTCAACTAAATCTACTCTTGTTAAAGGATTCTAAGCTTCATGAAAAGAGACTTGAAGTTCTTGATTCATTATACAAGAAAATAGTCGTTCTTGATCGAAATATGCAAGCTATGACCTCTGAATTGAAAGCAATACTGGGCGATGCGGAAAAAGAAGAACGACAAAGAATAGATCAAGCTGGTAATTCATATAATGACTTTTTATTTTTCTATACTGAGAATAAAATTTATTTCTCAGAGAAAATTGTTCAACTCCTTGATGAGTTAAGGAATAAAAACCTTGATAGTTTTAATGACTATACTTTTGGCTTGAGATTTGGAATCAGTGACAGGAAATATACTGCAGATTTCGCAAAGAGAGCATCAGATACTGTTCGCAAACATATTCCACCTATCCTTGCCCAAATAGAAGTTGAGTTTAGGAAATTGCTGGCAGTCGCATGAACATTATGGTTAAGTTTCAACTATAACCTTTTTTGTCTTTTCCAGGGGCTTGATAAAATAATTAAAAAGATTTCATCTGTAGCTATGACAAAATCGTATTTCTAAAGTATACTAAATGGCCACCATTTTACAATAAATGAAAGTGATAAATAGCTTAAAATGGCTAAACCAACAAATGACCATTTGTGAATAGGTGAAAGTTCTTTGATATTTTCTCTTGTGACTAACCAAATCAAATAAATAAAAAGTATCAAGCCATATGAAAAACACAACATAAATTTCAATGCATCAACAAAACTAACTTCTTCAATTTTGAATAGTTGAATTCCACCTGCTGAAAAAAGAACTATTGCGCTAAATATGCCCAAAATTTCAACAGATCGCTTGTCTGCCTTTTCCATTCGATTTCTTATTTCAAGAATTTGGTTCTTCTCGATACGCAAATTCTCATGCACAGCGATAATTGAATCAAACCGAGAAAACTTTAAACTAACTTCTGATATGTCCTTCTTTGCACTTTCATAGTCGAGCGGCAGAACAAAAGAGGAGGCTATTAATACCGTATAACTCTGGTCATCAATTGAAACTGAGTTCATACACTCATTAATGGGCAATTGATATGCCCTATAAAACCTTTCACGACACCAGTTATAATTTTCCAGACACTTAGTCAAGTGGGTTTTACCTCTATTGAGAAGGTTAAACAAACCTGAAACATCCGTTCCGTTTGATTCTGTGTCAGAAACTAATTTTTTTTCAATTTGTTCTTCGTAGAATTTGCACACCTTATAAAATGGAAAATAATTATTTATACCTGTTTTGTCTTGTACTTTTAGAATTCTATTAAGTCCTTCTTCGGCCTGCTCAATTGTGCAATCATCATTTTCCAGCAGTTTTGAATAAGCATTGTTATGCATGTAGTTGCATATGACGTACAAAGCGTATTTATTAAATTTATTGTTTTCATTCCTGATTCTTGATTCATATTTCTGTTCAAACTTTTCATTCAGATGCTTCACTTGCTGTACACTCCTTAAATCATCCTTATAATGCTTCATTACCGAGTGATAAAGTTTATAAGGAATGGTGTGCCCTTGTTCAATTTTATCGTAAAAATGCCTTATCTCCTTTTCACGCTTTTTGCGATGAGCATTAACGTCATCGTAATGTGTTCGCATTTCGTCATCAAACTTCCCAAACATTGAAATATTCAACTCATCCAAATCCAATTCCTTTGCTTGATGATCAAATGCAAACTGGAAATTCCTTCCTTTCTTTTTATATCGAAATAGTATTTTCTTTATTAAAAAGTTACACTTTTCAATATTGATTTTTATATAATCGAAATCTTTTCTGCTAGAAATCTCTAACTCTCGTCTATGCAGTAATAATCTTCTAAGCAACTCTTCTCTCATTGAGAGTTCGTGATCAATCTGAGCAATTGCTAGGTTTGTTACAAAAAGTCTCGCAAGTTCAAATACAGCAGTTTCGGTCTTAAATTCGAGAGGAATGCCAGAGTTTTCTGGACGATATGCTTCAACTAGCACGATTAATTCATTATTACGAAGCCTCCTATCAACATGGTCGCAAAATCCTTTATAGCTAAACAAAGCGTTCTTACAAGGTTTTACAAAAGATTCTTGAAAGAGATATTGCAATTGCGATTCTACGCCAGGATTTGCTGGGTATTCAATTGTGGTTTGAATTTTATCGAATCTACCTAAAATGCTCTCATATGCCGTGTTAAAATCCGGCACTTGTAGATATTCTCCACTCAGTAAAGACAAATTGAGCTTTTCAAAAAAAGACACCGAAATGGAATTAATGCCACCAACGATTTCAGAAATAGAATTGCCAAGAGCTTCTTCTGTATCAAATGAATATCTATTGGCCCAACTTGGCGCTGAGCCTTCATAATTATCAAGTAGAGAAAAGCAGTCTTCTAAAATCATAGAAGATTCAAGGAGAAGAACTTTTCTTCCTCCTTTATAACATGGGGGGGGATTGGAGCACTATATCTTTGTTGCGACCTGGCGAACAGAAAGACATTTTTCCATGAATACCAAGTGTGCCCAATCTCAACAAGCTGAGTAGCTGAATTTAGTACAAAGCGCTCGTCTTTTAGTTTTAAAGCCTCAATAGAGGCATCAATTTCCTTCTTCACTATACTATCTAAAGTAGAAAAGCTGTATTCAAGTGTGGTTATAAACTCTTCCTTTATCTTTAAATTTGAAACGTCTATAATGTATCTTTCAATTTCATTTATGTCATTATAAATATCGCTTTCAACATGTCCGTAAGGCATTGCATAGAATTTATCAAATATGCTTAACAGATTATTTTCTTTCGAATTAATTGCGGTAACAAAAAAATGTAACTTGATGACTTTAAGTTTACTCAAATCATTACTCGCATTAAACTCCATATTGGTGCTTTGGCTCATACAGGATTTGAACCACTCAATTAATTTGAATACAACGTATTCAAAAGCAAGTTTTTTTTGAGGTTTCATTGGTTTGATAGTTGTACAATCATCGATTAAACTCCAAATCTAATTAAATATTCTTTGGTGCTTTACTGAAAGAGCCCAATTCCTTGCGAATCTGAAATTAAAATTAGAACAAAAAACAGGCCGTAGAATCTATATGTTTATGACTTTTGAACCGATGTTCGGTTAATTTCTATAGCGAATATCCCTTTCCACGAATTTTGAGCCCGTTGTACTATATCGCTTCGAACCTCAAAGTCCCTAATACAAAAAGCCTGGCTGCTCTAAGTATTTATGAACTGAGACTGAAGAAAAATCCCTTAGAAGGTTGAAAATTTAAAAAATTTAATATAAGCTTAATCTGGCCTATTTTGAGCCCTTTTTCCATGTAAAGTGCTGATTATTAGTCGAAAAAAATCAAATTGCGCCACTACCAAAGTCCAAGACATGGCAGATTTTTTGAATCGTTATTATCAAGGGAAAATGAAATAAAACTGGAAGGGAGATCGTAAAATTCCTTCCCTTCCTTTTCCTTCCTTTTCCTTCCCTTTCCTTCCCTTTTCGTCCCCTTATCTTTCTTTTCCTGCTTTTTTCTGATCTTTTTATACCTTTTTCATCCCTTTTCTGCCCTATCCTTCCATTCCCCTTTTCCAGTCATCCAATGAGAGCCTCGTATTCATCTTAGGCTTTATCCCATCGGATCATATATTCCAGATTGACTTTCCTGACACATTTGCCACAAGAGATATGTGTCCTGCAGTGCCAGTGGATTTGCCGATGGGGCAATGATATACATCCTTAACCATCGTTTTTGGACGAAAAATTCGCCAAACAGTAAGATTCGATTCAATATCGAATACACTACGGCATCCTTTTTGAAGTATAATGGAGGGATAAAGCCATGAAAGCGTATCTCACAGAATACGATTTAGGGGGAGCTGTTTATGCTTCGCACGTATTCGCCAATGACAAAGGCGAAGCTGAGAAAATAATTACATCTCGAAACATCTCGGAAAAGATTATAGGGGAAATGGATTTTGTTGATTGCATTGATCGGGAAAAGCTGCCGAAACTAATTCACACCATTTGCTTTTTAAGTTACATAGCATTGAAGTCCGGCAAGGCAACAGCAGAAGAAATTTTATCCGACAAAGGCGTCCTTCATGAAGCTATCCACCTGTTGGATGGTAGCTTCAATGAAGACACCATAAAAACATTTAACGAAAAATTGAATTGGCTTTATGCGATTACCAACTCAACTCCCCCGATAGCCATGCCGCTTAGCATTATCAACACAGGCCTCGCGTGACGAATAGCCTTCGGTTGACGCTCCAACGATTTGACCATTAGGCGCAGTCCTGCGCCATCTCCATTCGTTTCGGGTGTCCTTATAGAACTCCCATTTGTCATTTTCTCCGGACATGTTAATTAGTATTAAATTGTTAAACAATACCGAAAGATAGGAAAAAACGAAGCCGGAACTCGCTAAAGATGAACCACTAAACCAATTTTTTTTATTTTATCTTTGCGCACCCTTTTTTGATTGCAATGCCGTCCAATAAATCGAAATGATCACAGGTAACAAGCCCCTTTTAAAGTACCAGCTAAAAAAGGTTAGCGATTATATTTATATCAGCGAGGGGATTGAGGTATCAGAAAAGGATAGAATAATAGGTTCTATTTTAAGAAAGCACAATAGTCGAGAAAAGACCTTGCGTGCGCTCATGCGCATTATTAGCGATGGCACACCCCATTTTTTACATTCGCAACTTAGGAGGCTAAAAAAATAATACTAATTATTGCTCGCCATACTCAATAGCACGCAGAATTTTTATCGAGTTAGGAATTGGCTTAGGTACTTTTACATACGACCTTGCCCGCTTCTTTTTTACCTTGGCTTTTAATCCTTTGGCCATTATTTAATCCCTTCGTCCGGTGGCGTGTTATTCCTCCCCCCAGACAATTTTTTCTTGCCAGTTTTTGCTTGTTTAAGCATGTTCTTATGTTCGCCGTCTAATTTTCTTTTAACCTTCTTCACGTCTTCGGCGGCTGGCAAATTTTCCGGCTTAATATTTCTTTGAGACAATGCTTGCCAACCGCGAGGTTGCTTTTTATATGCTCCTGAGCTATGGGATCTTGTCCTTTTAAATTCTTATCTACAATGTTGATATTGGTCATTTCGTTGGCCAGGTCTTTAGCCTTGATTGTGATCGTTGGAAGGAAATCTAATTCTTCGATATAATTCGGGTCGAAGTTCATTTCAGTTTCTCCAGCACAGTTTGATAGAACAGAATCTTGATCTTCCTTTTCTGTTGATGATACTTTTTCAATTCCTTTATTCAATTGCCCTTTTCAATTCTCCATCGATAAACCACTTCGCTTCGTACCATAGTCCACTTTTTTCATGGTCAAAACCGTAATAGCCATAGCAAGATTCAACCACTTCTCCTTCAGGGTTTTTAACAACGTAACCGTAAACTTCACCCTTGAGAAATTGATCGTAGATTTCAACTTCTCTTTCCAATCTTTGCATCGCTCTTTTCTTTATGAAGAAAGCGATTTGCTTTGCCTTAATAAAATCCAGAACTTTTTGACGGGTGATGATAACAAATCCAACCTGGCCAGAATCCGAGAGATCGCTGAATTCAGTTGTTGAAATGGTTATGCCTGAGTGGTCAAATAAATATAAAGGTTTGATACAAACCGATTTGAATCGTTTAATAATAGCCTGCTTCATTTCTTCCCATGATGCATAATCTTCGTGTTTAATCTCATGCTTGTCACCCAGGTTATAACTTTTATGAAAACAAATCATCGTTGTCAGGTTGACCCAGATGTGCGAATACTTCGCATTTTCTTCCTGTTCAATTTCAATAGTGTAACCTTTGTATTCGATTTTTTCCATGATTCAATTACGAAAAGAAGGTCAAGAATGTGAGGGAAAAAGCAGCAATTATTAAAGTAAAAATCCCCCAGTGTATTACTACCGAGGGATTCACACCAACTTTCAAAAAAGAAAAAAAACAAAAACATTACACCCAATAAATTTCATTCCTAAATATCAACCTCATGAAACGAATCGTCCTTTTAAAAGATGGTCTTGACAATGCGCTCTGCCAACTCAATTACGCAGCACTTACCCAATAGCGTTGCCTTGCTGATTGCTATTTTCTTGGCCTGATCTTGATTGGCATTCTTAACATAAACGGTATCCAAAACGCTTCGGCGGTAGCCACCTAAGGTGGATTTTTTCAATCTCATTATCTGATATGCCACCACTTGATAATGTTCAGCCTGTTTTGATTCTGCTTCAACTTCTTTATCAATAAAGTCAAATATGCTGCTGGGATTATCCATACACCAATTACGAATCTCGTTCGAAGAATGTAACAAGAAAATGACAATATATTTTTTGTTCGGATTTTTCCTTTTGAACAAAGTATGTTGTATATCGAATGGTTTGGAAAACGAGTCCCCCCCCCCCCTGTCTGACCTTAAGGTGGTCGTCCAGCCAAGCGCAATCAGGCCCGCTAACGATTATCAATTGTTTACTATTGGGGGCATTAAAACCATTGGACAATTAAAACAACAAGCCCCTCAGTTGAATTACAAAGGGGCTTTTTATTAGTGTCTCAAAAAGGAAGTTCATTTTCATCATCCTCAACACTAACTTTTTCAGGATGTTGCAGTATTACTCTAGGATGCTTTTTCTCATACTTTTCAATTTCATCCTCTATTTTTCTCCACTTGTAACTGTTTTCCGAAAACATTTTACAAAGCAAATCCAAATCTTTTTGAATACTAACAGCCAATTCATTGTTGCCCTCAGCAATTGCCGTTTTAAGTTTTTCATCTAAATCACAGCAATCGTCCTCCAAACCATGGTGCTTCCATTTACATGATTTGTACTGGCGACCGAGATTGCTTTCCTTAATTACTATAGCACCATCAACGCCCAAGCCGGGCACGTTATGCTTAATTCCATTAATGTGATCTTGTATTGCAATAAAATTCTCCCTGTTTTGTTCCTGAGATTTATTTTCAAGGATACTATCAATCACGTCTCCTAAGACATCCATCGCTGTCATCAGAACGTTATTTTCGTCTACTTTACCCTTAACCTGCGTCATAAACCAGATTACTTCCTTATCATCATTTAAGCCAAACTCTGCATCGATTCTGATTTTCTTTATTTTTTGTTTTGTTTTTTTCATATTAGTTCTCTTTGTTTTTAGAATTTATAAATTTAGTTCCGCACGCATGCCGTATCTATCATTTCATCTTCCCAAATGCAGACCAACTCAGGGGTTGAGGTGATGAATAATTATAAAATTAAATTTTCCTTTGTCTTCGGTTGCCCTGATCTTAAGGCGGGTGTTTTTACCCAGATGGCCGGGAGTTTTACACTTATGTCCGGGAGTTTTACCTCCATAGCCAAGCAATCCGCACGCTACCCAAATATTTTAAAAATATAATTATTGTGTGGCGGGATCTACCGTGGCCAGACATATTAAGGCATCAATTCTTCCGGCAATTCGGTTTCTTCGATCTCATCGTGTTTGGCAAACCGTTTCCAGTCCAACTCCTTTTGTTTGTTCTGACGGAGGTAAAATACGTCCGGGTTCTCCATCTGTTGCCCGAAGTTTAGAGTGCCCCCGCAGTCCTGGCATCGAACATAATAATACTTGTATTTTTTCTGCGCAACGTGCGTATCCAGTGTCAAATTCGTGGAGGCGCACAGATCGCATTTATGGACATCGCCAAAGGACAATTTCTTTGCTTCGCTCAGGCATTCGCCAAGGTTCTTGCCTTCCACTTCGAAGGGGTGAACTGTTTTACCGATAATTTTTTTACGAAATACTTCATGGCCTATTTACAAATTATAATTTTTAATTGATTCGAATACATTTTCATTGGTTAGGAATTCATAGTCTTCAGACTTCGCCATCTTGTTAATGCGGTCCCTTAAGGGTATCCACCCAAGCAATTTCTCCAGTTCACTTGTATAGAACGCAACATGGGGTTTGTCAAGTGTGTTACGCCGGGTAGTCAGAAGTCTGAAAGTTTTGTCAACGGTTTCCTTTTGTGGAGTATTCAGGTTGGCGTAAAACTGCTCGAATATGTTTAACGGCCTAATTTTTTCCAATGCATTCAAATAGTTGTTATTAAATACTCTACCGTCTTTTGCTAATTTCGCATCGCTTCTGTAATTAATTTTAATTTTGTCACCAACCTCAATTCCAGCGAGCAGGTTCACGTTGTTGAAACATTGAAGCCAAAACTTTCGCCCTGCTTCGTCCTTTACTTGTAAGTTTTGCGTTTGCCGGGTTGTTCCGGTGTATAATTTGGCAAAAGCCAATACTTCACATTCGATTTTTTTGTAGTCCACTTTGTTTGGTTTTTTAATAAATAGCCAGAGATGTTTTTCTTACATACCCTTTAACCAAAGTTAGTATATTTTCTGAAAAAAGCAAATAATATCCTAATTATTTTCGGGCGAAAAATATGTCCAGATAAAATTTTAAAAAAATAATTTTATTTGCTTGGCTTCACCGATCCCCATAATGTGAAGCCATTCGCATGCAGTAATAAAGTTGAACAACAAGGGTAAATTGTGTGTACAGCATAATCGTGACTGCCATGCATTACTTCTGGCAATTCATTCAAAGAAAAATTGCTTTGCGCTATGCTTTACAGGCCCCAATGCAGTGAAGCGACTCGCAAGCACATGTTTGGATGAACAATACGGGCCAATATAACTACGAATACACAGCATTTCCTTTGGCAATCCATTCAGAGGAAAATTAATTTTTGCTTCTTGGCTTCACCGATCCACTTACTGTAAAGCCATTCGCAAGCACTCTTTTTGCTGAACCGCAAGGGCAAATTGGGAGTACAACATCACCTTGAATGCAATGCAATACTTTATTCCAATCCATTCAACAAAAAGACAAATTTGCGCAGTGCTTCACAATTCACCATACTGTGAAGCCCTTCGTAAGCAATAAATCAATGTTGAACAGCAGGCTAAAAAGGAAGTTCAACAATCCCTTTAAAGCCAGGCATTAACTCAAACAATCCATTCAACAGAAAAATAATTTTCTCCTTGGCTTCACAATAAACTAAACTGTGAAGCCATTCGTAAGCAATTGATAAACTCTTTTGAACAGCAGGGGTACAAGGTTAGATCGGCTTTACTGGTTACGTCCAATAAAACGAATACCTATTTAATTGTAGAAAGGCTCAGGAATGGGCTTCACAGTTTACTCTTGTTCATGCAGTGAAGCCATAGCAATAGCCCTGATTAAATTTTTGTTCTTGGTTGGTTCAACTTAGGCGTTAATCCCAAGTACACTTCCTTTTCTTGCAGTTCAACAGAAAAATTAGTTTGCACCGTGGCTTCACCTTATGGGAGCAGTGAAGCAAAGCCATTCATTTCTTACTAAATTGATTTGCTCCTTGTCATTTCATTCAAATTAAAGATTTAATCTACGCCTGGCTTCACTTTCAAGCAACAGCAAAAGCATACCCTTATATATATGTATTCAGAACCAGATCGGCGCAAGCCGGGTTCAATGGTTGGGCGGGCTTCGCCCCCGGAAACGTGCTTCGAAAACCGAAATCTTAGTTTTTTAAAATTTATTCTTTGCCGTTAAAGTCTAGTGTGTTAAAACGGTCTACTCTATTGATTATTACCTATGACAAGTAACTACCCTGAAAGAGCACCTCAGGTCTCAGGCTGCTATCAACTCACCCGATCCCAAGATTATTACAACTCGTAATGCACCAACTGCGAAAGGCGTGTGATATTGATAGCGATATTTATAAAATAAAAATCCAATCTGGGTTTGGTTCACCGCCCTCCCCCATATTGGATTTTTGACTTCCTTTTTGATTTTACCGCCCGGTGATTCGGCGCAGCCCATTTCAACTGCCATTAATAAATAGGAACAAATAATTCATATTCCATACTCATTTATTAAATGTAATAACCAATTCGCAATTTGTCAATAGAGAATTTGATCAGCAATCAAAGAATATCCACTTTTATCCCACTGAATTGATTCAAACGAGATCGAATATCAAACTTGTCTTATGATCGATCAACGAATCCCCTGAATAGACTCATCTTCTTTCATCAAAGATTTTTTCCTTTAAACAAAATTCATTGTATATCTCATAAATCAAAAAACTGAATTTTTATCCCCTGGTTCTGGAGCTGCAGGCGCTGTGGCCTCCAGGCTCTTCCAGTAGCCTCTGTATTTTTCCTATTGAACAAAGTATGTTGTATATAAAGTAGTGCGAAAAATGGGTTTTGGCTCCCTGGCGGATTGCGCCGGGCTCGTTACGACCTAATGTTAATCAAAGGGCTTAATTTGGGTTTCTATTTTAGGGGTCTATTACCGTATCAAATATTAAAATAAGCCCTTTAAATTATACTATCTTATGGACAACTGCCCTCACGATTTTTTTTTGAAATAAATGAGATTTTTTCACAACAAACCTTGGATTAATATATCGAATACCCGAATTAAGTCGTGTAAATTTTTTTCGGCCAAAATTTTTTTTTGAAATATTGCAATTTCAATTTTCTGAATGTTAAAACCTTCTGTTAGGGCATGCCGAACATTTCATTCCCCTCATTGATCCCATTCGTAAGATCTTAGTTTTGAAATTTTCTTGATTTTAATTCTTATTTATCTTCTGATTATAATTTCCTATTTATCTTCACTTCCGATATGGCTTTCGAATTTTGCCTTTCTAACCCAATAATAAACAGTATTAATTTTAATATTATATTTCATTGAAGCATCATGGGCTGACATATTTCCATTAATTATATTATCTACCATTTCCTTTATTACTGGCTTTGGATGTATGCTACTTCTGCCCCTATTGTCATTGATAGACATTTTTCTAATTTTGGAATAGGTGTGCAAACGAGATGATTTTTTTCTGGTTTGTTCCTTTATCTTAAAAACAACCCATCCACTATCCACTTTGCGAGTACCCACTATTCTTCCATCAGGTGTCCTATTAAATTTATTTAAAAAATATACGGTAGGTAATGTTTTCCTTTTCCATTCCTTTTCCTTAATCAATAACCCTTCACCGATTTTTAAATTAAATATTTCTTCACTGAACTCTTCAAATATGCATACATTAATCATTTTTTTCACTTGAAACGTTGATAGTTTTTTCATTTTTTTAAGTTTTAAAATTTGTTTAATACACTTGATTTATTGATGCCGATAGACACCTACCAACATTTTTGAAGTTTCAACGAATTATTTGAAAAAAAGTTACAATAAATTGCAACCCTCCGGTTTTGATCCACGTAAAAGCCCGGTTTTATTTTTTTTTGCGATCCTACCCACTATCTGAACCCCTCCGGTCAACTCATGGACATTGCCAGGTTCATTGTTCGGTTTGAAAAATTAAAAAATCAAATTTTTCAATTCCTGCGAGACTAGTAACAGATAATTTACAAATTATAAATCTTGTAAAAATCCTCAACGGGCTAAAATGAGTTTCACCATTGGGATGGCGTTTTACCCAGACGGCTAGGAGACTTATCAAATTAGAATAAACCGAATCGAACATAGAAGAAGCAAATAAAGCCCCGACTATTACTCCGGGCCCAATTCACGAGCCCTTAATTATCAGAATGTCGCAATTGCACAACCTCTGGGTGAAATACAAACATTTTCTGTTGCCTCAGCAGGAAGGAGATGAACTCCAGGGTCTGTTGAGGGTCATTGAGAATTGCCTCGAACCTTTTTTCCTCTGGAAGGTCAAGGATTTCCAGTTGTCTCTCTCTGTTAAATGTTACCTGTGTACCTGACAGGAAGAATTCAACTGTTTTCCGCACGATGTGATCGTACTCTTGTTCTGTGAACTTCTGACGATTTGAATTGTCTTTCATTATTTATGTTTTTAAAATTTTATAATTCAGGATGAAACCCTTCACCCTTTAAATGATTAAGCGTTTTGAAATGTTAATTGTTACAGAAACTTTTCATTTCTATTGTTTTTGATTTGAAAAACCAGAAAATAATTTCCAATACTGAAAACAGATTATTTTATTTTTTAAAATTTTTCTCTTTGAACAAAATAAGTTGTATTGTCAATGTAAGGGACGGGAGTTTTAACAAAATGCCCATAGAATAGCCCATCCTGCCTGGAGTTTTACCTTACAATTCGCAAAGCCAGGTTGGCTTTAAAAAATTAAAATTTTAAATTTCAAAATCTTGTCAAGCAAGCGTATTTATTCCAGATAGTTTGTCCCCCACCATTTTACCTCGCTTCGACCATGGGTAATATCAGAATCCAATCCATTTACGATCTTTGGACTTATATGAAAAGAATAACAGCAATTAGTCTATTTGCATCTCTTCTCCTGCACGGACTCACAACATATGGCTTCGGAGCTAAGGGTCACAAGCTGGTGGCTGATATAGCAAAGACATATGCAAGCCAATCGGCCATTGATTCCGTAAATAAATATCTTGGTGGAATATCCTGGCAAGAAGCAAGCATCTGGATGGATGAGATAAAATCTGATCCAAGTTATAACTATCTCAAACCAGTGCATTACATTAATATAGAGAAGGGGCAGGAATATCAAAAAACTTCTGAAACGAACATCATAAACGAATTGGAGACTGTGATCGATGAGCTTCGGGATAGAAGTAAGTTAACCAGGGATCAAATTAATCGGCATTTGAAAATCCTGTTTCATTTGATGGGTGATCTCCATCAACCTCTCCACGTTGGATATCTGATCGACAGGGGTGGAAATAATATTGCAGTTAATTTCCTCGGACAATCAACAAATCTGCATAAGGTTTGGGATTCTGAACTTATCGAACATGACGCAACATTAAAACCTGGCCTGATTGAACAGAGCAAGAAACTTACCAGCCAGGAAATCACAAAGCAACAAAAGGTGGATATATTAGCCTGGATGACCGATTCACGGGCCTTCCTGCCTCAGGTTTATAATTTCAAAAATGGGAATATTGATGACGTTTATGTCAGCAATTCCAATTCCATCCTGGAAAGACAGATTCTCTATGGTGGCATTAGACTGGCCGGGGTTCTGAATTATATCTTTTCTCCTGGTTCAACCCCTGCCTCCCAGCCAATGCCGTTGACTTTTCAAAATGAAAATATCATAACAAAATCATCAACCTCCACCACTCCAGATTCAGCCAAGTATTATTTAGGGTCAACAATAACAATCTGTGGCAAAGTCACTGGAACCCATGTCGGCAAGACTGGTGTGATGAAGTTGAATTTCGGAGGCAAATACCCGGACAATACATTTACTGCTGTCGTTTTTGCTGATGATGCTTCAAAATTTAAAGGCGCTGACTATTACGATGGGAATTCAATTTGTGTAACTGGGAAAATTGAGAATTACCATGGGAAGCCAGAGGTAATATTGAAAACTGCAGATCAGATTATTGAAAAATAATTCATTCACAATTCGATCCACATTCATTTGCCATAAAAGCGTATAGAATTTCGTTCATTCCTATTCATTTATTATTCCAATTCATTTACGTTTTTTCTTGTAAAACTTGATTTCGAAATTCTGAATAAAAACTAAGAATTCTGAATGCTTAGAGGCAGTCAAAAATGCAGTCAAAAATTAACTATTCTTGTAGCCCTTAGGATTCATTTTGACTGCATTGGGAGTATTTTTTGACTGCTTTTATTGGTGAAATATTATTAAAAAACCCCATTTTTGCTTTGTATTTGCAAAAAATGGGGTCAAAATGTCAAAATTACAGTGATCCCGCTGGGGTTCGAACCCAGGACCCCAACATTAAAAGTGTTGTGCTCTACCAGCTGAGCTACGGAATCAGATCTTATTAAAAAATGAAATCTTATTTTTTAACGAGGGTGCAAAAATAGAATTATTCACCTAATGGGATACCAAATTGTTTGATTTTTTTTAACAAAGCAGCTACTTTATTCACAGGCAGTTAGCTGTTATTTGAGCATTGGATGGCGTTCGAACGGACGGCTGCGGTCAAAGAGGTACCTGTAGGTGCACAACGTACGGCTGCGTTCCGTGCCGAGGTTTATGGCGATGCTGATCATTTTGGGATTAAAATCCCCGATCCACTGCATCTCGTATTCGGAATACAGCTTCTCTTTCTGTAACAGGGTGGCTCCTTCCACAATCATGAAACCATCCACTCCCTTCGCCTGGTGTTCGGGGACTACGCCAAAGACAAGGCCGATAAACCGTTTTACTTTTCTCCGTCTCAGCATCCAGATAAACCGGATCTTTTCCAGGAGTCCGAAGCGCCCGTTAAACTTCGCAAACAGCTGGTTGATGTCGGGAAGGTTCACCCACATGGCCACTGGCTCATCGTTATAATAGACGAACCAGATGACTTTTTCATCCATTACCGGCTTCATCTTTTTAAATAAAAGCTGCACCTGGCGGCTTTCCATCTGCTTTCCTTCGCCGTGCTTGGCCCAGGCCTGGTTATATACTGTGCGGAAGTCTTCCGCATATTTTGCAAGCTGTGACTTCCGGAGATGTTCGGCGCGGTAACCCGGCAACTTGGCCACGATGGCGTGGCGGTCGTAGAATTTTTGGTTAGTCCGCATCATCGGATCTTTCCCGTAGCAGAACTGGTAGAAATAAGGCTGAAATCCGTATTTTTCAAACAGGTCCTTATAATACGGCCTGTTGTAATTCATTTTATAGGGTGGCGGCATGAACCCTTCGGTGAGCAGTCCCCACCAGCTGTCGCGTTCCCCGAAATTAATGGGGCCATCCATGGCCTCCATGCCCCGGGCCGCCAGCCATTCCTTCGAGGTAT
>Ga0190274_10000259_pt1 | contig 34519 bp, 48 predicted proteins | sample Popmic531T_FD_133002 | JGI IMG/M metagenome (GOLD analysis project Ga0190274, IMG submission 133002) | Populus adjacent soil microbial communities from riparian zone of Yellowstone River, Montana, USA - 531 T | ecosystem: Environmental > Terrestrial > Soil > Riparian zone | place: USA: Montana... | reverse complement strand
CGGCTTCGGCCAATCCTCCATCAGCCCGTTGCCGGTTAAGGACGAGATGACGCCCGAGCCCGACTTGCCGGTGATGCCGTGCGGCCCGCGCGCGTAGATGTTCTTGTGCTGGTCGAAGATGCTCTGGATGCGCCAGGTCATGTCGATGGTGCCGGTGCCGCCCTGCGTCCAGCCGAGGCTGGCCTCGATGTTGACTCGCGCCAGCGGCGGCTCGCCATACGATGCGCTGAAATCGTCGTAGAGGTGGTCGGCCTCGCCGATGGTCAGCGTGCCGTCCTCGCCGACCAGCTCGTCACTGTGCGACAGCTCGTGCGTGCAGCGGTCGATGTGCCAGCGCGTGCCGTAGCCGGTCAGCACGGCGTCGGGGTCGGCGAGATCGCCCGAGATCCACACCGGGTCGTAGTAGGGCAACACTTTGAGCGTTTCGGCGTAGTCCGCCTTCATCGCGTCGAAGCCGAGCGGCCGGGCGGCGAACAGCAGCCGCACCGTCTCGCCGTCGATACTCTCGGGAACCGCGGCGATGCGCCCGTAGAACAGCGGGATGATCTCGGTGCCGTCATCCCACGATAGCCAGCACCAGAGCTGCCGGGTCGGCTCCAGCAGCCCCGACCACGGGTTGACGACCGTTATGTTGAGCCCGGCAAAATCGCCCTCGCTCTGGCTGATGCTCAGCGAGGTGATCGCCTCGTCTTCGCGGTTGTGCACCAGCGGGTCGAACGGTTCGCCTTCGTCGGCCCAGGCAAAATAATGTGGCCCTGGCATTCGCTAGATTTGCTCTTCCAGATCCAGGGACCAATCGGTCATCGCGCCGTACTCGTCGCGGCTGACGGTATAGTTGATGACCATCATCGACAGCCGCGGGCGGTAATAAGTCCAACTGGAATTAACCCGCGACGAGCCGGGGACAATCGTCCGCGCAGGCGCGCCGCCCGCCGTCAAGTATCCAAGCTCGGTAATACAGTCGACCGTCAGCACCATGCCCGGCCATACATCGCCGAGCGCGGGCGTCTCGGTGTCGTTGCAGGAGATCGTGCTCTTGTACTTGCGCATCTGCGCAGGCGACAGATCGATCAGCGCGCCGTTGACGGTGCGCGCCATGACCGACGACGCATCGATGGGATCGAGCGTCTGCGTGGCTCCACGCGCCGTGTAGCTGGCAATGCCCGGCCCGCTGATCTCCAGTAGCGTGCCGTCTGCCATCAGTTGATCGCCGCCGCCAGGCGCCCGGCCGAGAGCATGCCGGCACGCCGCGCCTCGCGCGTCAGTCCGCCGACGATCGCCGCGTCGCCGCGCAGCGCGAAGGTGCCGCCGGGGAAGCTGAGATTGACCGTGACGCCATCGCTGGTCCTCGCCGTCACCATGCCGCCCGCGGCAAAGCGTGGCCGCACCAGCCCGCCGCCGGCATAGCCGAACGGGTTCTGCATGCCGTTCAGCGCCGCCATAAAGCGCGGCCCCCACTTGCTGACGGCAGCGGCGCGCATGACGAACTCGCCATTGCTGAGCCGCGCCAGGATGCTGTCGCTGGTGCCGCTGCCGGGTCCGTAGACCATGCCGCCTGCCGCTCGGGCCGGCATCGGCGGCATGTCGCCGCCGGCAGTGGTGCCCGGCAGCGATCCTATGGCGCTCACGACGCTGCGGATTGCATCCCACGCGCTCCGCGCCCAACCGGCGATGACATTGCCCAATTCGACAAACCCGGCGCCGAGCCGCGTGAACATGTCCTCGAACATCGGGACAATCTTCGGCAACTCCTCCTGAGCGTCCTTCACCATCGTATCGGTTAGAAGGTGCCACAGGTTGTTGAGGTCGGTTCCAGCCCTGCTAATGGCGTTAATGTCGTTTTTAAACAGCTTCATCTGCTCTTGGGCGCCTGGCCCGAACGTCCGTAGCAGGGAAAACCCGACGCTATCGACAGCATCGCCGATGTCCTTCTGCGCCTTTCGATAGTCCCGCGCCTGCTGCATCGCGGCGTCGTCGGGGAACCGGCCTTGCTGGCGAAGCTCGTTCATCTTGGTTTGCAGGCCGCCGGCTTCCTGCCCGAGTTCTCTCAGCGCCGGCACCATCTCCCGCATGCCCTTGCCGAAAAGCTGCATCGAGGCGAGGTTGGCCTGGTCAATCTTTCCGGCCTTCGCCAGCTTCTCGAACCCGTCGATGATCGCTTGCAACGCCGCGTCGTTGCCTGCCGCGTCATCCTTAAACTTGCGCATGTCGACGCCGAGCGCTTTGAACGCATCGCCGACACTCTTTATCTCGGTCTTGTTTACCTTGCCGCCGCGAAAGACCTCGATCCCGAATGGATCGCTCTGGGTCTCTTTGGCATCGCTACCGCGGAATACGCGCACCGCATCGCCAACGGCTTGCCCGGCATTCCTGGCGTCCTCGCGAACTTGGGCAAATGCTTGAGATAATTTGACTAGCGCTTTATTGCCGGCGCCGGCTTCCTGCCCGGTGTCCTCCAGCGTCTCGTTAACCGCCTTGATGGCGCCGGGGGAAAACCCAGTGCTCTGCGACAGCCGCCGCAGCTCGAGCAATTGATCAACGGTCTTGCCGATCAGGTTGACGGTGCCGAGCAGCGCGCTGCCGAGGCCGCCCGCAACGCCGGCGCTTGATTTGACGAGCCCGATGATCTCCGCATTAAGCGCCGCGGCGCCCTTGGCGGCGGCCCCCCATGCGGGCGAGGCAACCTCGCGATTGGTCGCCCGGAGTTGCGTCTGCAACCCTTTGGCTGAGCGGCTAACGTTGTCGTATTCTTTCGCGAGCCGGTCGAGGTTGGTCCGGTCGCCGGTCTTCAGCGCCTCGTCGCGGGCGGCCCGCATCTCCTTCCCGAGATCCCGCAGCTTGCCCTTGAGCAACTCAAGATCAGCGCGCGCCTTGCCGGTGTCGGCCGAAATCTGGATCGTCAGGTTGTCAGGCATCGTCGCTCAATTCTTTCAGCGTTTCCTTCACAGCCTTGCCGTCGCCCTGTGCGCCCAGCGCGGCGATGTTCAGTTGCTCGGCAAGCTCGCGGCGCCTGCGCTGCGCCGCAATCGCCAGGAAGGCGCCGACCTGTTTCGGCGTGTAGCTCATCACGTCGCCGGCACTGTGGCCGCATGCGATGAGTTGCTCGGCAGCCGCGGCGTACTCGTAGCCGCTGCCTTGCCAGATGGGGCGTCGTCGGCGCCGAGCAGCCGGCCGAGCCTTTCCACGAAAGGGTTGACGCCACCCGGCATCGTCAATTCGCGGATCACAATCAGGCACTCGAATACGTCTTCAAGCGACAGCGACAACGAGATATTGCCGGCGGCTTCGGGCTGGCTGGCGGCCTCCGCGATAATCGAGCCGATGGCATCAGGCGCCGTCTCGATCAGCACCTCGATGTCGAGCACGGGCGCGCCATCAATCCACAGCTTGCGAAGCTCGGGAAAGCGCAGCAACAACTCCGCGATGTGCCGCAAGCCCAGCCCGCGCAGCTCGAGCGCGCCCGCGCCGATCTCTACCGTGCGGGTTTGCGGGATGATATCGACCAGGGAAACCATCAGGGCGTCGTCGGCTCGCCCATCAGGGTAAGCATCAGGTTGTCGTAGGTAAATTCATCCATGACGATGTTGAGGCTGGCGTTTTTCTCAGTCACCACCTCCAGATCCTTCGCCCGCACGCCGTACCGCGACGAGAAATGCGGCAGGGTGGTGATGTCCGGGGTAAACTCGAACGTCGGCACATTGCCGATATCGCGATAAGCAACATCCGGCTCGATCATCACCGACACGACGCCCTTGCCGATGTAGTACATATCGACCAGCGGCGAGACGGCGCCCGTGTCGGGATGCGTCAGCGTGCCGAAGACGCCGGTATCGTCCACCAGCACCTCGCCAGTTAGCGACAATTGCCCCCACTCGTCTTGAATGAGCCCGACCGCGGCGGCGGGCCGAAACATGACCTTGTTAAGCTCCATCGTGATCTGCGGGCCGATGTCGTTGGCCCCGACAAATTTTACTTTGCCGATGATCTCGGATGCGGCGAACACATTGAACGTGCCGGCTGCCATAGAATTACTCCCTTACGTCGTTGGTTTGTCGCCCTTCCACGCCTCGCCGATGGCGGCGCGCAGCGCGGCCACGACCCGCGGGCGCATCGCCTGCGCCGGCCCGCGCAGAAAGCGCCGCGCCTGAATCCTCGGCTGCCGCCGCTCGTAAGCCCGCACCGCGCCCGCGTGCCGGCGATAAGCGCCCACCTTCACCATGCCGCGCCGCTTCTTGCCCGGCCCGCCATACTCAAGCGCGCCGGCAATCTTGCCGTAGTTGACGCCCGCCGCCTCGTCGCGCAGCACCCGCACCCGGCCCCGTACCCAGGCCCCGGTCTTGCCGCGCCCTTGGTCGACGTAAGCGTGGGTGTGCGGGCGCAGCAGGCTCGGCTCGCCGGCCTCGACTGCGTGCAAAAGCTGGTTGGTGAGCTTCGCTATGGCGTCGCGCACCCGAGCCTGGATCTGCTCCGGGAACTGGTCGAGCTTCGCCAGCACCCGGTTGTCGAGTTCCTCGATGCGCCAGTCGATGCCGGTGCCGGCCATTACTTCCAGTAGGTCCAGCCAACCGTCGCATCGACGTAGCGGAACTGGAGCCCGGAGCCTGGCCCATACCCGCTCGTCGGCGCGCCCGCCAGCGATGCCCCGTCGCTATCCCGCACCATCAGGTCGGATACCGGCGCGGCAAACGATATCTCCACCATCTCGCCGGCCGGGACGCTCGGCGGCAACCGTACCGTCAGCGCGGCGAGCGGCCCGCTCGCCACATACAGCGCGCGCTCGGCGCCCTGCATCACAATGATCGCCCCGGTTGCCGGGTGCTCGACTCGAACCGGCACGGTCAAGGTCACCTCCGCGGCAACGTCAGCCAGCTTGAACGGGTAGGCGAATACCAGCGTCAGATCGAGCCGGTGCTCCTTGCCTTCGGGATCGGGGCTCGGCACCAGGCAGCCCTCGTATCGGATGCCGCCGTTGCGCCCGGTCGCGGCGATAAGCTCGGCGTCGGTCAGTACCGCCGTCAGCACCCGCGCCCGGTACAGCGACAACAGCCCGCCGGGATCGACGCCAACGCCGCCGCGCACGATCACCGTCAGCCCCGGCGACAATTCCATGCGGGCAACCTCGGTGTAGCGGGCGCCCTGCGCGATGTCGCGCACCTGCTCGATGCCGTCCTGTACGATGATCGCCGGCCGGTTCAGCGCCGCCACGTCGAGCGTGTTGCGGGCAACCGCGCGGATGCCGCTTACCGCGCCGCAGACCGCCACCAGCCGGGCGAGCAGCACCTCTCGCGTGTCAGCCACGGCAGAGTAGGTTCACCCGCACCAGCACGCCGCCGTAATACAGCGGCGCCACCTGGGCGACGTTCGACGGATTGCCGGCGATCAGCACCCGGTCGTCCTTCTGCGGCACAAACCCGCCAAGCCCGGTCGGCGACAGGATCACCTGTATCTCGGTTACGGCGGCTTCCAAATCCTGTGGCCCGAACTGCCTGATCTTCGCCGGGCACGTCACCTCCTGCGCCACCGTCTCGGCGCCCTCGGCGTCAACCGCGGTGCGCTGCAATGTGACGCTCTGCCCGTATCCCGCAATCGCCGCGTCAAGCTCGGCGATGCACGTCGCCGCTTTCATACCGTCCAGATTTTGTAAGGTCCGAGCAGGTCGCGCGCGCCGGCCGGCATCGCCGTCGCCGACCCGGCGCTGTCGCTGCTGCCATAGACTTGCGTGATTACGTCGGGGATGGTTTCCGAGCGCAGCGCCGGGTCGTGCCCGATGGCGTTGTGCCGCGCCGTCAGCCATTCGAGACAGGCGCCCTGCACATCCGCCGGGATCGTCTCGAAGCCCGCGGTGTAATCCACCACGAGCAGCGCCGAGCCCCACGCCATCGGCAACGCCGTCGCGTCGAGCCGGTACACCGCGCCCTGCTCGGGGAACACCTCCAGCATGGCGGCATCAACTGCGCCGCCATCTTCCGCGACAGCCACCAGCGGCAAGCCACCGTCGTCCACGACAATCGGATATTGCCGCGTCACCAACGGCTCGCCATAGCTGCCATAGGCGCCGCGCAACTGGTCGCGGTAGGTCTGCACCACGAAGATCCGGTCGCACCAGTTGTTGATCGCCATCGAGGTCGCCTCGATCTGCGCCGTCAGCACCGCGTCTTGCGAGGTATCGCCGGCATCGATGCCCAGCGCCGCCTTTGCCGCATCCAGGCTGACAAGCGCCATGCTCGCCGCGGGCGTCACCACGCGGCTGATGCGATAGCCGTGCTTCATCGCACGAGCTTCGCCAGCACCGGGTACAGGTCGCAGCTTATCGCGCTGCCGTCGCCGAGCCGCAGCGTCAACAGCCCCTCGCCGTCAACGTCAAGCGAGCCAGGCGATGGCCCCGGCGGGCCGGGCCAGCCTCTCTCCCCCATCGGGCCGCTCGGGCCGGGAGGCCCGGATTTGCCTCGGCGCGCGAGTATCTGCCAATCGTCGCCAGGGCATGCCCCTGGAGCGTCGCAGAGTGCGATAAATGAGCTGCCGTCGCACATCACCACGTCCAGCGCTTCATATGCCTCAGCGGCCTTCCAGGCGCCCCGGATTGCCGGTGTGCGCCCATCGGCGCCGCGCTCGCCTGGCGGCCCTGGAATGCCCTGTTCGCCGGCCGGGCCAGCGATAGCCTCGCCGGGCTCGCCCCTCTCCCCGCGCTCGCCGGTCGGGCCAGGCGGCCCGACCAGCGTCGCCAACTGCAACGCCGCCTCGGCGCGCCATGCTCTCAACGTCGCGATCTCCTCGCGCGCCTCGGCCAGCATAGCCGTCATTTGCAACCGCAGCTCACGCTCCAGTGCCCCGACGACCGAGCCAAGCTCGGCCGCCAGCGGGTCAGGCGGCAGCACGACGGCTTGTGTCATACGCAGCGCGGAACGCAGCGAGTTTGCTGGCAGTGTCATCTGGTGGGGTGTCCGGTGGCGGCGGCTCGGCCGGCGCCGGCAATGCCGCTTGCGGGTCGGGCGGCTGCATGTCGCTGCCGTAGGAGAGGGGAACGACCTGCATTTGAACACGCGGCTCGGCGCCGTGCCCGCCCGGCACCGCCGGCAGGTCTTCCTGCGCCCGCGCCTCGTCGGGCGAATAGATGCCGCTGATGACGCCGCGCGCCAGCCCCTCGATGCGCTCGCGGTAAGCGCTGCGCAGCAGAGCGCGGGTGTCCAGTTCCAGATACTCGTCAGGCACGCCGCGCAGCCGGAACAGCAGCCCGAAGGCTTCCTCGATATGGTTCAGCGTGAAGCCGAGCCCGGTCGCCACCCACTGCTGCATAAGCAACTCGGTGCTGGCGAACGTGCTCGTGCCGATGCCGAGCATTTGCAGCGGTATCCGCAGCGCCAGCGCAATGTTCTGGTCGTTCATCTTGAGCGACTCGACCAACTGTGAATCGACGGCCGAGGTCTGCACCGGCTGCGCCTTGAGCCCGCTCGTCAGGATCGGTGTGCCGCCGACGTTCTCGCTCTGCGATTGCTCGTTCCACCAGGCGCGCAGTTCCTGCGCCTGCTCCCGCTTCATCACGACATCGGTGGTCAAGAGGAAGCTCGGGCGGCTTTGGTTGATGTAGAATTGCACCTGTTGGTTCAGCGCCGCGCCCGACATAGCCAGGTCAACCTGCGCCGCCAGGATCGGCGACTCGCCCTTCAGAGGGTGCCGCGGCGTGTGTAAGCGAACGTGCAGCACTTCGCGCGCCGGCACGCCCTGCGACAGATCCAGCCGCCGCTCGATGATCTCGTTGCCCGAGAGCGCATAGAAGATGCTGCCGTCCTCGGCAACGGTCGCCGCGCCGGTTCGCATCAGGTGCAGTTCGGATATTTCCGCCCGGTCGTTCCTCACAGCAACGGCATAGGCGTTGCCGCACTCGTACAGCCGGCGTGTCAGGTTCAACAGGAAATCGGAAATGCTTTGGTAATCGTTCGGGCGCCGCATGATGCGCGACAGCGCCGAGTTCGTCACCCGCTCCCGGCCGCCGTTGTCGAGGCGCCGCCAGTGATCGCCCGCACACATCGGCACGGTCTGCGCATAGGCCGAAATGCAGGCTTCCAGCATCGCCGAGCGCGAACCGTAGGGCTGCACGTTCTGCCCGCTTTGCCAGTAATTCCACGGTGATCCGGCGGGGAGCCAACCGTTCGACAGCATGTATGGTCCCGGCCGCACCGCACCTTCCGGTGCCGCCGTCGCGCCACCCCAACCGAGCGCGCGGGTGAGCCAGCTGGGCATTAATGCGCTTCCCAGCTCGTGCCATTGCAATACGCCAGCACCGCCAGCGCGCCGCCGCCGGTCAAGGCACCGCGCCAGGTCGGCGCCGCCGCGTCGTACACGCTGGCCACCGAATGTGCCCTGGCTGAGTTACACGCCGGCAAGGCCGCCACCGTCGATATCTGTAGCTTTACCGGCGCACCGGCAAACTCGTAAAGGCCGGTGCCGGCGGGCCGCTCGAACACCAGATTGGCCGCCCCGGCAGTGCCCGCCAGACGCTGGGTAAATCGGTCGCCGCCAAGCGAGTTGTAAGCCAAGAGCGGCGTGCCGCCGGAGTTGCAGAGATATTGCGTCGCAGACGAACCGGCCGCCGCATCACGGCAGCCGTTGAGAATACCCGTGCTCGCCGCCACCAACGCCGGCCGGGCCGCGTCACCGATCAGCATGCCGCCGTAATGGAAGCCGCTATTACCGCTCCACAGTAGATCGGCACCCGCCTCGATGGTCGGGAGCGGCGTCGAGTTCGTCGTGTCGATCGACAACGTATTGGCCCGCGTGCAGGTCTGGTTAGGCACGCAAGCCGCCACCGTCGGGGTGCCACGGGCGATAAACGCACCACTGTAATACACCGGCGAAAACACATTGCCGTTGGCGCCGAACACAAACGCCCCGGTCGCGGCGCCCGCCGTCTTGATCTTCAGATCCACGCTCGTCGTGGCGTAAATCCGACCACTGAAATAGTTGTTGTCGCAGCCATCGCAGATCACGCCGGCGCCAGTGCCGCCGCTGTTGTTAACGATGCTGACGTTGCGCAGGTAGTTGAAGCTGGCATTCGCACCGGACGCATCCGCCGGGTTCATGTAAGCCCCGAGGTAAAGCTGCGTGCTGGTCGAGGCGAAACCCTGGCTGTCGATATAAAGATTATCGACCGTGTTGTTCTGCGCGTCCTCGCCCGCCGCGTCGTCCACCGTCAGCGCAAATACCTGGCCGCCGTTAAAGCCGCCCTTAAAGGTCAGACTGCTGAACCGGCCGCCATACACGCTCGCCGCGTGTATCCCGTCCGCCGCCAGCCCGCCATTGCCGTCAAATCCGCACCCCTCGATCCACGGCGCCGAGATGTGGCCGCTCGTCGGCTTCAGCTCCACCATCCGGCCCGATGCGCTGCCGATCCACTTTAACGTCGTCGCCGGGGCCAAGCTGCCGCCGCCGGCCGGGCACGTCAGGCGCACCGCGCCAGTCTGAGGCCAGGTGATTTTGGTCGATAAGCCAAAGGTGCCGGCCGGCAAGCCGACCTGGCCACCACCAGCCGTCGCTGCCGCCGCCAGGGCCGCGTTGACGCACGGGCCAACATCGTGGGTCGCGTCCCAAGTGCAGGAACCGTAAGCCGGCGCGTAGTGGTTCCCGGCAATCTTGCCGAGGTTGTTTGCCGCCTGCGGCTGACTCGCGTTGCTGCCGTCCTGATACATATCGGCCGCCGCCGGGGTTGCCAGCAACCCAGCCAGAGCGAGAGGCAGCCAGCGCATCAGAAGCCCCAGAACGATTTCTGGTTGGCATGCAACGCCGTTCGCTCGGCCGGGGACAGCGCATAAGCGCTCCACACCACAATCTCGGCGTAATCGCAGGTCTCGGCTAGCGCGTTGTAAGTGTAAACATTGCCCGGGGTGCCGGGCGTCAGAACGATACCCGTCGCCGGCGCGTTAGCATCGACCTGCAGAAGGCTGGCGGCACTGCCGGTCAAAATCCCGGTGGCCGCATGCCACGCCAACCCGGCGGCCGGGGCGATGATGTTCAGCGTACCATCCGTCAGATACAACTGATCGCCATCAGCATACTGAAACATCTGATTGCTGGCAGCCCCGACGAAGTAGCAGGACTGAAAGCTCCCCGGCGTCGGCCGTACCGCCTGCCGTCCCACCGCGTTCATCGTCAGCGGGCTCGCCCACACCACCGCATTGTTGATCAACTGCTGCGTCGCCGACGTGGACCGCGCGCACGGCAAGGTGCCCTGGCAGTTGGCCTGATACGCCGGCTGCAAAGCCACCGTCGTTTGGCTCATGTGCTTGGCGTTGCCGCTCTGGTCGTACCAAACCGCTACCGTGCAGGGTGTCGTGCAATGCGCTGCCGCCGCTGCCGTGTCGATGGGCGCGCCGGTAAAGCCGGTGAAACCGAGAAAGGCGATATCCGCCTCGACGGTGTCCAATGTCCGCCGCAGACGAATCGCCGGGCCGCTATAGGTGCTCCTCAGCCGGCGCATGCTGTACGCCGCCGCCGGCTGGGTGAACCCGTCCAATGGCGCCGTCGCCGGCACGATGCGGTGGGCGCGATAGGGCGCGTGCATCCGCGCTTCGGCCGGCGGCGCCAGCAGCAGCCCGGCGGCCAGTAGCGGCAGCATGAAGCGCATCAGAGTCCGGTGCCCGCCGTCAGGTAAACCGTTGCGGTGCCGGTGCTGGTGATGCCGGCAATGTGCGTCTGGTTGCAGCCGAGCACCTCGACGCTGCCCGGCGCAATCGGCAAGCCGGCGGCAACCGTGGCTACCACGATGACCGTGCCGCAGGCGACGAACACCGGCACCGTACCGGCATTGTAGACACGCACCGCCTGGCTGCCGCCCTCCGCGGTCTGAACCTGCGCCCGGCTGGTCGTGGCCGTGGCTGACAGCGTGACGGTGGCGGCGCCGTCCCAGCGGAATGCCTGTTGGGCACATGCCGGCGCCGCCGCCAGCAGTAGTGCCGCGGCAGCGCCGGCAAGGCGTTTCATCGAGTGGTGTATCCCGCGCCAGAGCCGGTCGGCGTCGGCTTTACGTCGCGTTCCTGCCGCGCTTCCGGCGGCGGCGCCTCGCCCGACTTGATGGCGTCGGCCTCAGCCTGCGTCGGCGTCGGTTGCGGCGGCGGCGTGGTCAGCCGCTCGGCAATCTCCTTGTCGGTCTGCTCCTTGGCGTCTTTCTCCGCCTTTAGCCGATCCTCCGGTGTTGCGGGAGTGGTTGTCGTCGTCGTCGTTGCCATCGGTTCCTCCTTGGTCGCCTCCGCGCGCGGTTGCCGCGTCACCGGGCGTTCCGGCTGATTACTTTCCATGTGTTCCTCCGAGAAAAGCGGGGTCGAAACCCCGCCTCTCGCAAACGCTCATCAGCCCCAGTTCACGCCGCTGCCGATGAACTGCACCATGCCGGTGCGCCGCATCGCCCAATTCACATTCGCCAGCATCCGAATGGCGATTTGCGCGGTCTGAAACATGCTTTGCGTCGGTGTCGCCAGAACGCCCGAGCCCTGCGCGCCACTCGCAATATTCAACGGCGTGGTGTCCTCCATGTGGATTGTCGCCACCTCCGACACGTCGAACTCGGGCGCCCCGGTCACGCTCACAAAGTCAGCGGCATCGATCATGTACACCGCACCCGCCGTCACCGAGGTGCTGGCGATCACGCTGAACATGTCGGTGAACTGCGTGCTCCAGCCGAATGGCGCCCCTGCCGGCCCCGGTGCGAACATCAACTGGTTGCGCTGCGCCGGGTTCATCAGCAGCGCCAGGTTGCGGCCGGCATTCGCCGCATAGAACGGTGCGGTCAATTTGTTCAGATCACCGAGGAACGCCGCATAGCCGCCGCCCGCAGTCGCCGTCAGCGTGGACACGCCGTTCGTCAGCCCCGCCGGCCGGGTGGTCGATACCGCCACCGCATCGAGCAACAGCGCATCGATGTTGATCTGCGTGTCGTCGACGATGGCGCTGCGGATCAGCGACTCGATGTCGGGGTTGCTGTAGGCAGCGATCTCCCGCGAAAAGACGCTGATGCCGCCGACCTTGTGCGGGTAGAGCGTTATGCTGGTCGTGCCGAGACGCCGCACCGGGATCGGCGCCGCCTCCGCCACGAACGATCCACCGATGCTCGGTGTGGCCGCCCGGCTCGGGATTTTGATTGCCCCGGAGTTCGGCCCGAAGGTCAGCGACGTGCCCATCGCCGCGAGTTTCGGGAACACCTGATTGGGCATCAGGCTGTTGACGAACTCGGCCTGCCCAACCTGCACCAGCTCCAAGGCCCATCCGGCCGTCGTCGTGGTCGCTCCCGCTATCGCCGCGCGAGTGACAACCGCAGTGTGCTCGTCGTCGGGATAACGCTCGGCCAGCACCTGCTCGACCGGCATGCCTTTGCAAAAGGCCACAAACCGCGCCACGCAGTGGTTGGCATAGAGGTCGCCGGGAGAGCGCTCTTTACTCGGCAATCCGAGCGGCCGGCGGTTGATATGCGGCGCCGATACCGGCGGCAGAATCTCTTGCCGCACCGCGCGCAATGCCAGCGACTGCTCGGTGGCGCGCAGCGACACCAGACGCCGCTCCTGCTCCGCAATCTCGGCGTTGAGACCGGTCGCCACATCAAGATCGTGTTCGGGATCGTGGGTAATCTCAAAAAGCTTGTCTCTTGCGGCGTTAAGCCGGCTCTGCCGGTCCTCGATCTGCTGACTGATGGTCGGTTGATTATCCATGTGGGTTGCCCTCGATTGGGGCCTCGGTGCGGCAGGCGTGCCGGGTGTCACCGTCCCTCGCCCGGTTGCGGCAGGCGTGCCGAAGGCAAGGGTTAGGGTGTCGTCCGAGATCCCGAGGGATCTCGCGAGTTGCAGTGCCGCCGGGTTGGCGGGTATGGACACGATGCTGGTTTCGAGCAGCTCTTGCCGGGTGTAGCGCTTGCCGGCGCTCGGCCGCTTCGGGTCGATCGGCTCCGACTCGACGCCGAGAAATCCGACGCTCGTCGCCCGCAGGATGTCCTGCTCGATGAGCGAGACGATCTCGTCGGTGCGCTGGCTGGTGCCCTTCGCCGCCGGCTCGAAATCCGCCACCAGCCGCTCGTCCTCGACGCGGATGTTGCGCCAGCGGCCAATCGGCTGGTTCGGGCTGTGGTTGAACAGCGCTATCGGATTGCTGCGGAAGTTATCGAGCAGCCACCCGCCCGGCTCGATGATGTCGCCATAACGGTCAGCCGTGGCGTCCGAGAGCACATAGGAGAGCGCCCCGGCTACCTTGCTGCCGGCCCTGGTCCGTTTAAGCATGCATGGTGTCCTTGCGGCCGGGCCGATGCCGTGGCCGCTGGATGCGGTGTTGTCGGGTTGCCGGCTAGCTCAGCCGCCGGCAGGCTTCAGCGCGTCAGGCGCGCTCTGGTGCCGGCTATAGACGCTCGCCGACCAGTAGTTCCGGCAAATCCGGGTGCTCTTCCCATCGGGTGATCACCAAGACATCCATGATCTCCGGGGGATCGTCGTCGCGGTCGCAAAATAGCCAAAGGCGGGCGCACAGATCGGCGTCAAGCGTATGGCTCGCCAACACCTCGGCGAGCTTGTCCTGACGCAAGCGCCAGAACTCGGATGGCACAACTTCGCTTCTCGCCTGGTTGATCAAGCCACCATTCCCATGATGTCGATCTCGGCGTCGGCTTCCGGCACCACACCACGCGCCATCTGCAACGCCACCATCCCGTCAATGCGGCTGCTCGACAGCGCCTTGTGCAGCTTCCGATTGCCCGCCGCATCGCTCCACACGACCGCACCTGCCGCACACATGCTCAGCACTGGGTGCATGCCGTGCGCAATCTTCCGGTTCAGCAAATCACTCTCAAGCTCGCGCAGTGCCGGCGACATGGATGCGACACCTTGGCCGAACTCCACGAACCGGCTTTCGAGGATGTCGTCGCTGAACCCGGCCCGCGTCAGCCACGGCTTCAAGTGCTTCCAGTTCCACCGATCGAAGCCGAGCTTGCGCACATCGTACCGCTGAAACACATCGCGCAGGTATTCAGCCACAAACTCATATTCCACACTCTTGCCCGGCGCGGTTTGTAGATACCCCTCTTTGTGCCACTGGTCATACGGCACCCGATCCGCCCTTGCCTTCGTGCTCAGCCCCACACCCGGCAGCCAGAATGTCGGGTGCACCTGCCACGCACCATCCACCTCGCCGATCAGCACCAGCGCCGTCAGGTCCGCCACGCTCGACAGGTCCAGCCCGGCATATACCGGAACGCCGTCAATCGGCTTCGGCGGCGCACCGCAGTTACTCCACACGCTTGCAGATACGAATGGATTATTTGTATCCACCCGCTGGTTCAAGACGAGGTTTCTGAATTCGCCTTCCCGGCTCGGCATGCGGCGGGCATCTTCCGCCATCGCCAGAACTTCCGTCGCATTCAGGAAATCCCCGAATGCCGGGTTGGCCAGCTTGATTGCTTCCTCGCTGAACGGGTCCAGCGTTTCAGGCGCCGTGTACAACCGCACGATTACCCGCGGATCGTGCCCGGCCTTTGCGTCATCGATCAGCACGCTCAGCAAGTCCGCATCCGTAGGTGCCTGCGTGCTAATAACAATACTCAGCGGGTCGTCCTGCGCGCCGGTTGCTGTCTCAAGCGCTTCATACAATGTGCTGCGCGGCCCGCGCACCTGTCCGAGTTCATCGTGAATTATCAAACATGGGTTAAGCCCGAATGCGGTTGTCGCTTCGGCTGACAGCGCTTTGTAGAACGTGCCAAGCTCAGGATAAGCTATTTCCTTCGCGGTTTGCCTGATTACTACAGAATCGTTCAGGTCGGGCGATAGCCGGACACACTGCGACGCCAAATCGAACAACAGCCCCGCTTGATCCCGCGATTGCGCAGCGCTGTACATACGCGAATTTGCTTTAGCTTCCGGGCCGCAGAGGTGAAGTAGTGTCAGAAAAGCAGACAGTGCTGTTTTACCGTTCTTTCTGCCAAAGCTTATTATGGCTCGGCGTGTACCATACGGATTGTCGTATATCGCCCGTATAGCGTCGCGCTGCCATTCCCTTAATACAACATGCCGCCCCACCATATCCGCGCGCCCGCTCGGCACCCGGCAGCATGTCTCGATCCACGCTATCGCACGATCAGCCCGTGATGGTGTGCGGTAAGCGTTTGTTGAGCGTTTCTGTCTTGCGGGATTTGTCATGTCTGCTCGATTGCTGCGACAACCTCATGGTTGTAGCAAGCAGCACCATAGCCCTTGTCTCACGCTCTTGTATCTTTAGCAGGCTATCATACTCCTCCATCCAGGGCATGGTGTCGGATGTGCTAATCGTGTGCTCGATCAGTTCAGCTACACGCTTAGCATGTATGACATGCCGACAATACTGTGACAGCAAGGGTAGCGTCGCATTGGTGAACCAATCAGCTAGCTCCTGCCCAACAATGCTGTGCCATACCTCAAGCTCCTCATCGCTCAAGTCACGCGGAGGTCGGGGTCGCTCGATGACATTGAGAGGCCGGGGTGTCACCAATGCGATTGATGACTTGCGGCCGGATTGGTTCATTGAGAGAGGGGGGGGATGGAAGTAATAATAGGACTAGCGCCGAGGTAACGGTTCGGTGGCGCTTTCTTGCTTTCCGGCGGGTTTGGACTTATCACGGTTCGCCAGTGGTGTTCCGGGTCCAGCGGGAACCCATTAACATCGCATCCACTAAATCTAGCGTCGCGTGTTTTGTTTTTGCTGCGTTTCTCGCGATGCGCCTGGTTGTCGTGCAGCACACACAACACCCGCAGGTTAGTTGGAGTTAGTGCGAGGTCGGGTCGGGTGCGGGCCGATTGGATGTGGTCAACGCGGGATGCTCCGGGTTTGCGAACGCTGACGCCGCAGATCTGGCAACGGTATCCGGCGCGGATCAACGCCGCCTTGCGCGCGGCTTTCCAAGCCGGCGAGGTGTAGAGCGAAGGCATGGTTGCCCATGGGGTTGTGGGGTCAGGTGCGCAGAGTGACAACTCGCACACCTAACGCCATGTTTCCTATATCGTCCGACTTGTCAAGCGGCTTTGCGGTCGTACAGCTTGCGCAGGTCGGCTTCGGTGAGCGTGGCGCCAACGGTTTCCTCGGGTTTGACGCGGCGCGCCACCTTGCGCAGCCAGTTGCCGAGCTGGCTGGCGAGGGCGGCGCACTCCTCCCCGGTGCATTCGGCGAGGTGCTTGCCGTTCGGCATCAGCATGTCGAGCAGCACGATGGAGGCTTCCTCGGCGATGCGCTCGCGGAGCTTCTCGGTCGTGCCGGCAACCCAGCGGTCGCGCTCGGCTGTGGCGGCGGCTCGGCCCGATTGGTTGGCGGCGGCACCGCTGCGGGCGGCAATGAGGCTGTGGTAGTTGTTGGCAAACCAATACTCGATGATGGTTTCCATATGGTCGCCGTCGTCTTCTTCTTTCAGCTTATCGACAAACAACCGGAACAGCGAAACCCTATCAGAGCCGGGGTTGTCGTCTATTACCCGCCTCAACAAGTCGCGGGGATTGGCGCCGCGCCACGATTGCCCGGTTGCGCCGCGAACTCCGGTGTCGATAAACGTCATTGTTGTTTCTCCTGTTGGAGCAGTCCCATTTGTTGGAATGCAAGCATCACTGCATATTTCTCTCGTTCGCGCCTCCGTTTGAGTTGTTTAACTTCCGGTCGTTGTGCCCGCGCCATATTGTGTCCACGCACTCGGTGTTGTTCGGCGGCGACGGCGCATGCCGTCGAGCAATAGGCCAGATGTTTATTGGTTCGCCACCACAGCGCGTCGCAATGCGGGCAATGCTTCGGCCCGGCGGCGTATCGCGCTTTCAGAACGTTGAATGTGATACGGCATCGGTAGGAGCAGAATTTCGTTGGTATTGGCCCGCGCAGCCGCACGTATCGCAACCGAGTTTCGCAAACAATACACTTCCCGGCGTGTGTTGGCCGCTTGCACATTTGCATGTAGTCGAATAGCCAGCGTTCGTCGCTTACTGATGGTTCCGGCTTCGGGCGCGGCGGGTGCTTTGGCGGTGTTGGCTTTGGCGTGATGTCCAGTTCCCGTGCTACTGCAACAGCGGCCGCAACTTTCGCGCGGAGCTTGCGGTTGTACTCCGCGATATACCCGCTTTCGACTTGCCTGCGCATGAGTATCTGCCGCTGCTGCGTCTTCCACTTCTTCCTGCATTCGTGCGAGCACACTTTCGTTCCGGGCCTTGCATAGAAAATGGTGCCGCAAATGGCACATGGTATTTGCGTGAATGGTTGTAATGTCACATTGAGCTTAGCTTGCAGCCAATGCTTATGACACTCGTCGGAGCAGAACCACTTGTGAAAGCGGTCATGCTGCGCGCCGCAGCCATGACATAGCTTCCGGTGCGTCAACTCATACTTTGCTCGCTTTTTGACTTCGTCCCAGAGTTGTTTGCATTCTGTCGAGCACGTCGCGTGTCCGGCCGCTCGTACCTGTGCCCCGCAAATGCAGCACGCCGGTAGCGGCTGTTGCAATGTTAGCGTTTCGCCGCGTGCCTTCGCATTTTTGCATTCAACGCAGGTAAAGTTATGAACCGTGCGCTCGGCTATGTGCCCATAGCAACACGGCTCTCCGGTGAAATAATATGTTTCTCCGATACGTTTCGCTTCTGCCCGAGAGATTGTTTCCACTCCCTCACACTCCGAAGTGTTTTGCCAAAACACCAAGCGCGCCGAGCAAAGTGCCTTTCGCCACTTCCGGCCGTAGCGGGCGCCCGCCCCATCCTTCACGCATGGCCCACTCGCGCATGCTGAGTTCGCACCCCAAAATGAACCACGCCGCACTGCCGCACGGGCTGCCGTGTCCGCCTAGTGCGGCGAGGGCAGCGGAGATGCGGCGTCTTGCTCGCTCCGAACCGTGCCCCGTCGATGCCGCGCCGCCGCGCTCGCCACGCAGCAGGTCGGCGGCGCGGATCGGGTCGAGATGCGCCAGCGCGAACAGGCGGCCGAATTCCTCGCCGGCATGACGTTGGCCGGCGGTGATGTCGCCGTGTCGCTCGAGCCGGCCGAGCAGCCCCTCGACGCGGAATGGCAGCCCGATGGCACCGAGCGTGTCGGCGACGGTTGTCGCATCGCGCGTCACCCGGTCGTGCTGGTGGCGCTCGGGAAGCGGGCCGTCGCTCATGTGAACCGCAGCGCCCGGCACAGCATGGCGTCACGGGTGGCGGCCTTGGCTACGCGGCGCAGCGCTCGCCGGGTTTGCTCGCGCGATAGCGGCGCCTGCATCGGCACCAGGCGCGGGCCGTCCGGGTCGAGGCCGGCGGCGCGCCGGATCTCGTGCAGCAGCGGGTTGCTCTGCCAGGCGTCATAGCGGTCCATTGGCACCTCCTCGGGTTCGGCGGCGATCGAGTACCGCCCGCGGTCGGCCGCCGCATCCGGCGCAGTGGCTTGCCGGGCCGCGGCGGGTGATGCTCGGCGGGCCGTCGCGCACCCAGCAGGCGCTGGCAAGATTGCATTCGAGCGGGCGGTGCGGCTCGCGGTGCGGGGCATACGCGGCGAAGAGGTCGAGGGCTTCCGGTGACCACTCGTCACGTCGGGGCTGGGTCATTCGGCGGCCTCCGCGAGAAACTGGGGCGGCACGAAGCAGCCGGTTTCGCCTGGTTTGGGTCCGAAGTTTGGGTGCCACCAGCCACTGCGCTGCCACTGCCGCATGCGGGCGGCCCACGGCACTTCTGGCATGTCGTCGGCGGCCGGCCCGAAGCCACCGTTGCCGTTGGCGCGATGCTGCGGTTCGCGGCTGACCCACGCTCGCAAGCTCCACTCGACCCAACGGCGCAATTCGACGGGGCCATCGGCGCGGGTGGCGAATTTCAGCCATTCGAGCGTCAGGTTGACGGGCGGCAGATCGGCCTCGTCGCGGGCCGCCTCGGCTTCGGCGAGCCAGCCTTCGGGGATTTCGTTCGGCGATTGCGCCGGCTCCGCTTGCCCTTCCTGAACCTTTTTCAAAATCTTGGGAGAGGGCCTTGGGGGCGCTGCCGGGGGCTCGGCCTCGCGCGCGCGCGCGGAGACGGTTCCCCGAGGCTCTCTCTCTGTTTTTTCCTTATCCTTTTCCTTATCCCTTTCCCTTTCCATATCCCTTTCCGTGGGAAAGGGGTTCCCCATCGCTTCCCCATCGCTTCCGAAAGGCTGGGGAAGTCGGTCGTCAACGGCCTGTTTTTGCTTAGCCTTTTTTTTCCGGTTTTTGGGCACCAGCGTTAACGTGCCGGGTTCGAGGCCAACATACGGAAACAGGTTTTCCGGCAACGGATGACGCCGCGTCGGCATTTTCGGCGACTGATAGCGGCGGAAGTTCCGCACCGCACCATAGGCGTGTCCGCCGGCTTCGAAGCGGCGCAGGAAGTTGCCGGCCGCAAGCTCATCGAGCAGCGGCTCGACCGGCGCCTGGGATGCAGGACGCAACTGCATGCGCAATTCGAGCGGCTCCCAGCGGAATACGCCAGCATCGTCAGCCACGGTCAGGAGCAGCACATAGAAAATCTGGGCGGCATCGGAGAGCACGACAAATCGCGCATCGGTCGCCAGGCCCGGATGTACCGAACGGATGCGCGCCATCTCAATCCTCCCATCTGTCACGGTACAGCATGACCCACGCCGCCAGTTGCTGGCGCACGATCTGCCAGCGCCCCGGCACCTCGTTGTGCAGTGCCAGTAGCGCGTCCGCCGGGCCGATGCCGTCGCGCTTCCACTGCGCGATCTGCTGGTCGGCGTGGCGCAGCGCTTCGGCCCATGTCATGGCGGTGACACTGGCGCAGTGAACGGCGCCCACGCCCGCAACCGCGGCGCCTCACGGGCAATTTCCGGCTCGGGGATACCGGCCCATTCGTATTGCTCGTCGCGATTGGTTGGCGGCGCGTAGCCGTTCCACGGGCGCGGCGGAAACATATCCGGTTGGCGAGCAGCAAAATCGAGCATAGGAAGCTCTTTGCTGTAGCGACTGGCGCCGCTGCCATCGACGCTGTCGGCGCCGGCTTGTTGAGCCAACCGGAAGCGGCGTGCGGTGTTAACCCGTCCGACATGGAAATAGACATTGCGCTCGGCGGCAAACTCGCCCCACGAGCGCATGGTGGCGAGCTTCCAATCGGTGCTGCCGCCTAGAAAAATCCCGACATGCCCAGGCACCACAACATCGACCAGAGCCGCCGGTCCCATCCCATCTTGAACCGCGACCAGAACCAGTTTCGTCCTGACGAGCAGGGGCGCGAGCCAGACCAGGGACAACCGGAGTGATCGCTGCCCGCCAGCGACGATATCGGGCGCGATGATGAAGTCTGCCGCCCCACCCAGGCGATCGACGAGGGACCGAAAGCCGTCGTCGTCAAAGTTTCGGCCAGTACGGAAATCGGTCCAGGCGCCATTATCGAGGGCATAGCGGAAGCCTTCCGTTCGCCAGACACCGGCGCGGGAAATCATCAAGCGCCATCCGGCGGCGCGCAGTGCTGCCAGATTGCGCTTGGTGCCGGTGCGGGAGGCATAGCAGATCACAGCGCCAACCCCCGCTGCGCGTCGGCGTCGCGGGCGAGCTGCTCGTAGTCGGGCTGGAAGTGCCGGATGAGATCTTTGTCAGCGCGCGGCACGGTCTTCCACCAGGCGCGGAACGCAACGACGCCCTCCTTTGTGGCAGCTTTGGCTTCGTGGTCGAGTTGGTTGAAAACATCGCCTTCTGCAAAGGTTTGGCCGGCGTCGGAGGGGAATGGACCCGGCGCCGGCCCAGCGTCAGGCTGAGGCATGGCGGTCTCATCCTGGCGCTGTTCTGGTTCGTCCAGTGGCGGTAGGTCGAGCGGGCTGTCGGCACGCAGCGCGATGCGCCGAAACTCGCCCATATGCTCCACAATGGATGCCCGCTCGGAGCGAGAAAGCGACTTCCAGAACGTCTCGAATGCGTCGCGGCCCCACTCTGCCTGCTCGCGCGCTTCGGCGAGGATGTCGCGCGTGGGAATGGGCTCTGCTTCACCTGTGACGGCGGCGAACTGGTCGAGGTCGGCGGTGGTGTCATTGGGTACCTCAGGCAGTGCCATTGCCGGCATGTCGCGGACCTCCTCAGGCACATACATGCCGCTGGTCGCCATCGGGCAGACGGTGCGGACGCCTTCCGACACGCAACGGCTGCGCATCATCTGGCGGGGGAATTTTCGCCACATGTCTTTGCTGGCGAGGCCGGCTTTGGCAGCGCGTGCGGTGTCCCAGATGATGCGAATGGTGCCGCCTTGCGGGTGGGTGAAGGTAGCGTCGGCCACGTCGTCCGACAGCGCGTGCCACTCGACCCGGCCGCCGGCATGGATAAAGTCCCGCATCATCGCCTCGGATGTCTTGGCGGGCTTCCCCTGGATGATGTTGTAGTCGCGCGCGGCTTCGGCTGGGTGGCGGCCTTCGGCCTGAGATATCGCCATCAGCACAAGGGCTTGCTCTTTTGTCGTGATGCCGAACATGCGGGATTTGGCGACCGCCTCAGCGAGCTTTTCGATGTCCTCCATGCGGTGCATGGAGACGTTCTGGCGCGGCAGTGTCACCACTTCATTCTGCGGCATTGGAAAGCTCCTTTGTCTCGATTTCGCCGAGCTAGGCAGCAGCCTCTCCCGCTTCGCGCCGCCGCCACAGGAACCACCCCATGCTGAGCAGCGATCCGCCGAGGATCAACAGACTGGCCGGCTCCGGCACCTCGTTGACCGCCACCATGGTCTGGCTGCGGCCGGTGAGTTGCGATGGCGTCGCCGTGCTGCCGGCGATGATCGTGCCGGTGGTGAACAGCGTCATACTGTACGCGTTGGCATCGGCAAATGGCACCAGACCAGAGTTGTAGTTGATCGAGTCGGCTGGCCCGACAGCGTTTAGCACGCCGCTATTGGCGAGCTGAGTGCCCGGAGTGTCGGTCGGGCTCTCGCCACCCTGGCCGTTGGCAGTGTCGGCGTAGAACTGCAGCGTGATCGTAGAACCACCGGCATTGGTCCATGTGCCGCTGCCGCTATTAGAGATGGAAGTGACTGGACCGACGAAGTCGGTGCCTCCCACCGCGATAGTCACGTCGATTGCAGGACCAGTGTTCTCGATTTGGAAACTGGTCGTCGTCAACGTGTTGTTGCTGCCCACCGTCTGGGTCTGCGCCGATCCCAGAAACGTTACAGTCCCACCGCCGTTGGGTACCACTGTGGGCACGACCGTCGTGATCGTGCCGATCGCGAGGTTGCTGTCGCACGCAGTCTGATCGACGCACTGGATCAGAGTGCCGCCGATATCGGCGGAGAACTGCAGCACAGCGTGAGCCGGATTCGCCAAGGCGAGCGCCGACGCGCCCGCCAACAATGCCAGATATGCCTTCATGCATGCCTCCCTATCGTCGACATCAGCGTCGACTGCCCTGTAAGAAATCCCGGCTCACGCCGCGCTCTCCTCGCCGCCGTCATCGCTGACGGCACGGACGCGCAGGACGCGGATGTCGCGCGCAGCGATCACCGTTTCGCGGCGGTGCTGGGTCTTAAAGCTGATGTTGTAGCCGGGGAGCCAAGCGGTGGCGGCGCTACCCATCGCGGTCTTCAGCGCGGCGTCGATCTCGGCGATCTGCTTTTCGGCGTCGGAAATTACAGTTTTTATACGCGCCCGCTCGGGCAGCATGGAGCAGAGGAAGTTATCCTCGCTCAGATCGATGTGACTGCCGTCGTCAAAGGCCGCCTCAAGCTCGGCGGCGCCGGCTGCGGTGCCCGGCAGCGCGCCTGAATCAAACTGCCGCCACCAGTCGGCCGCCGCGGTGAGGATGCGCGCCTCGGCCTCGGCATGGCGCGGGACGCTGAAGTAGTGTACCGGGTAGGAGTCGCTCATCACCATGATGACGAGCCATGCCCATGCGCAGTCGCAGACCATCGCCTCGTCGAGCGTTTGGATCGTGTAGGCCAATGGCGGCCGGCCTTGCCATTTCTCCCAGACGCGCGGCGCGGCGGTCTTTATCTGGATGATGCCGCGGCCAGGCTCGCGGGGATTCGTGCTGGTGGCGAAATAGTCGGGGGTGCATCCAATGCGGAGTGCCGGGATGCGGTGGTAGGTGCTGGCCTTGGTCAGCGTCCATTCCGGCCGCTCCTCCGCGATAGCGGCGGCGACAGCGGCCTCGAAGATGCGCCCGCGGCGCATGGCGCTGTTATCCGGCGGCGAGCCGCTTCCGGCTGATGTTGTGGCCCGCATGATGTCGGCGAGTTGCTCGCGCGACAGATATGGGTGGAGGTTCCAGAGCGCTGGAATGCGGGATGCGGTGAGGTCTTCGCGGCGCCAGTCGAGCCACGCCCCGGTGGACTCGATCTGCCGCACCTCGCGTGCCGGCTCGCTCATGGCTCGTCCTCGCCAGGCCGGAAGCTGTGCTCCAGCCGCTCCGTGATTTCAGCGCTGAGCGTGCGGCCGGCGGCCTCTGCGGCGTATGCGAGCTTGGCCCGTAACTGCCACGGTATCCACGCGCTGACATAAGCGGAGGGGCGGGTATTCCGGGTGCGCCGCTTTGGCGCTTCGCGCGCCGGCTCGCTCATGGCTCGGCCTTCCGCGCCGGGCGGCGAACAATGTTTAGGTTATGCTTTCTCAGCGCTTCGCCGAGTGTGAAGACAGCGACGCTCCACAGCGTTACTCCCCAGCGTTGGTCGGGCTCATAATTTGGGAAGCTGTCCCAGGTAAGGCGCGCGTTCTTGATCGCATCGGGCGAGTCGAACTCTTGAATAATCATTTCGAACGGGTCGCGCGCCGGCTCGCTCATGACGCCCAGTGCAGCATGGCGGCGGCGAGCAGCATGGCGGCCAGAATCATCGTGGCGAGCACGCCGGGGCCGCTCATGGCTCGCCCAGCCTCTCGATTGCGAGCGACGCATCGAACAGCACGCGTGCTGCTCGTGGGTTATCGCCGGCCGCTTCGAGCTTGCCGAAGGCGTCGAGAATCCAGGCGATCAACTGCATGCGTTGGGGGAACGATTTGCCGGCGCATAAATTGAGGATGGCATTGGCGAACCGTTCATCGAGGTCGGGCGGCTCGCTCATGGCTCGTCCCACGGCCCGGTGCGGGCGGCCTCGCTCTGCCGTCGGGCGAGCACCGCCTCGATTGCGGCGCTGCTGGTGCGGGCGAGCACCTCCCACATATCTGCGAGGTCGGTCGGCCCGATCTTTCGGTGCTGCCAGAGAGAGAGCGCGCGCGCCACACTCTCGGGCGATACGATCTCGTGGTGGATCGCCTCGGCGAGGTCGCGCTCGGCGCTCATGGCGGCGGCTCATCGAACGGCAGCGTGGCCTCGCGCACCGCGGCGAGGCGGCGGCGCCTGATGCGGTTGTCCTGCTCGCGCTCGATGACCAGCGCGTCAGCGTCTAGGTCGACGAGTAGCGCGGCGAGGGCGGCGGTGCTGCGGCCCGGCCACAGGCGGCCGACATCGGCCAGCGCCGCGCGATATCCCGCAACCCATTCGCTCATGCCGCGGCCTCCGCTGCGGCGGCAGCGAGCGTGGCGGCGCCCGCGTTGATCAGGCGGATGCCATAGAGGCCGATCAATGCCGCCTCAGCGCGGCCGATCGCTCTGGCACGGGTGCAGTGGCCGCGGCGTGCGGTCCACCAGCCGGCATCCTCCGGCATGAGCTGCCCGGCGCAGTGCAGCGCGAGCGATTTCGTTGCCGCGATGCGGTAATGCTGCTTCCACCGCGCGGCCGACACGATCTCGACCGGCCAGCCGTGGCAGGCGGCGATTGCCTTCACGGCCATGTAGCGCTGGCCGAGGGCGAAGGCGCTGCTGGCGCCGATGCGGCGGGTGCCGCCGGCAAAAGGTGCCTGCCTCTCAACCCACAGGCACCCGCAGCGGCGCTCGTCGAGGGCGGCCAGCAAATCCATGGCGAGTTCGCGGACACGCAGCTCGCCGGCCGACATGGGCATTTCTACAATCGCTATGACCCGGCAGGTTTCCGCATCGAGAAACGCCACTGCGCCATCGGCTCCGGGATCGCAGCCGGCGATGATCACGTCAGCACCCGATGCCGCGCGTATTTCGCGGCGACGCCCTCGGCGTAGATCTCGTCGGCGGTCATCGGCCGGCGCTTGTGCCGCGCCCGCAGCCGCTCCATCGCGACGGCGAGCGCCAGCGCTGCCTGCGGCGGCGGTCGCAGCGGGCAGCCCGGCGCGTGCAGGAGATTGCCGCTCATGTCGTGCTGCTCGCAGGGGCAGCCGGCGATCCGGGCCATGCGCTCGGTCTGGATCTCGCGCAGGCGCTCGGCGATGGCGGCGACGTCTTCGCAGGCGGGGAGGCGGCCGGTCATGCGGCACACTTCCGCCGCGGCACCGATTCGGGCCACGGCACATCATCGGGCCAGTGCTGGCAGAACCAGTGCGCGGCCCGCTCTATCGAAAGGATGTTGGCGCCGTGTCCTGCGGCCAGGCGGTCAAACAGCTTGTCGTTGCGGCCTCCGGTTGCCCGCACGGACACTGACGACAGCGCTATGCCTGCCGATTCGGCGTAGGTGCGGGCGAGCAGCAGGATCTCGGAGGAGGTCATTAACCTAAATTAGACTAGAGAAATCTCTAGCCACGCAAGGGGCTGCGGCTCTAGAAAATTTTCGTTATACAAGCTCAGTGGCTTGGCGCATGGTTGCGCGCATGATTGTTAGTCAGGGATGGGATGACGCGCGGTTTATCGAGCGCTGCACCATCGCGGCGGCTCGCCGCGGCTGGACGTTGTCTGAATTATGCCGGCGGGCGGGCCTGGCTCACGACCCGCTGAAGCACGGGCTTGTTGAAAATGGCGGGCGCAACATTGCCACCGTCATAAAGCTCGCCAATACGGCCGGCGTATCGGTGGCCTGGCTTCTGGGGCTGGAGCAATCCCGCAGGCATCTGGCGCGAGTTGGATTGGTTGCCAATCTCGCCGCGCACTTATTCTGCGCGTTACATCCCGACAGCCACAGCAGCGAAATCGATGAGGCATCGCTAGCTGCTGACGAGCTGATGTTGACACTGCTGGACATCATAAACGACCGCAAAGAGCGGAAGGCAGGGCCTAGGCGGGCGATAAATCGGCCAGCGGAGGAATCAGCCACCAGTGGAGAGGAGCCAGCCTCTCCCCGTCGAAGTCGAACCAGCCGACGCCGTTCCACCGGCCCACAACCCCCAGCGGATGCGCCCGATCCCATAGCATAAAGCGGCCGGGGAACTCCTCGCCGAGCTTTACGGGAGCTTGGTCGATTGGGCGGATTTCTGAATGATTCGCCCCGACATCTGCTCGCTGCCGCATAGCATCGAGCCCCCTCCTGTTCATCGCAATTAAGGTTAATGGTGACACGCCATGGGCGGGCAGGGAACCGCGCATTCCGCCGTTGCGCCATGTTAAATTGCGCTAGAACACCACCCTAGATTTATTTCGATTGCAGACGTAGACTTTCTTCTAGGTCGCTTGCTGCACAGGGGAGGCTGGAGTGATTCGCGACCTGCTCGCTGATGCGCTGGCCCTGCTGTTCTGCGCGCTCGGCGTCGCCGCATTCGTGGCGGTGGCGTGGCTCACGATCTAGGGGAGGGGATGGGATGCCTGACGGACAGATTCGCCTCAGCAAAGCGCAGCGGCTGCGCAATCAGGCGGCGCTGATGCGGCGCGCGGCCAGCGTGCCGACATCGGGCGGGCACGGGGATAACCGCATGCTGCGCGAGGCTGCGGCCCGGTTGGAGCAGCAGGCCGACAAGCTGGACGCGGCCGAGGGGCTGTTCCGGCGCAAGGGATAACGCGCCGTGATCGTCGTGATGTATCGCTTGATCGGCCAGGTTGTCGCCGAGCTGTTCCGCCACGTCCGGCCGGCGAATGATAATTTCCCGCTTGCGCGCCGCAACATGCGGGAGCACAAGCGTCCGATGTCACAAGGGATTGAGACGATGAAATAAAACAACCCGCCGTGAGGAGGCGGGCTGCTTTCCTGTGCCGAAGCAAAGGTATCTAGCTGACAACCAGATACTCCCCCACTTCGGCCGGCTTTTCAAGCCCCTTCTTGGGTCACAGGCGAGGTGCGCCTGAAGGCTTCGCGCGGCGGGCAACCAGGGGGTTGCCATGCTTGAATACGTCCCGCACATCTTTGAACTCTACGCGCCGATGCCGCGCTACCTGCACGCAAGCGCTCACCGCATGGTGAGTATCGCGCGCCGCGATGGCGTGTGCTGGTGGTCGGTGCGCACCTTCGCCCGGCTCGTCGGCATCTCGAAAAGCACGGCCAGCCGGCACCTTGCCATCCTCACCCGCGCCTTTGCGTTCGCCACGCGACGCCGAGCGGGCGGCGGTTACGAATACACGATCAACGCCCGTTTCCTGCCGCGCGGCGCGGTGTCCCACGGGCGGGCGCCAGGTGTCCCACGCCGCGAACCAAAGGAATATCTAGCTAAGAATAAAGAGGCTTCGCGCGATAATTTCGGTGTGGATGAGGAAGATTGGCCGAGACGGATGCTCGGCTGGCGGCACCCGCAACCAGGACGCCAACCATTCTGGCTATCGAGTTGGGGTGCGCGGCCGGGCGAGGCGGGCTGCCGGGTGCCGGCGCAATACCTGTAGCGCGGATACAGCTTCCGCCGCAGTGCCGCGGGGATGCGCGGCGGAACTGGCATGCCCGCGCCGTGGCCCACATCCCGCCCCACACTTGACGCACGGTCGCTGCTCGCGCACAAGGGCGGCGGTTCCCCCGAACCGGCAACGCGGGGGAACGCATGTCCGCAACGAGCTACAACAGCCTTGCCGAGGCCGGCAACGCTGCCGGCGTCAACAAGTCCACGATCCTGAAAGCCATCAGGAGCGGCCTAATCTCAGCCACCCGCACCGAGGCCGGCGGCTGGCAGATCGAGCCGGCCGAGCTGCACCGCGTTTTCGCACCTGTTGCCGCGGCAACGCTGCCGGCAACGAATGGCAACGGGTCAGAAACGCCCTGGAAGGCTCTCGCCGTTGAGCGCGCTGAAACCATCGCCGACCTGCGCCGCCGGCTGGATGCCGCAGAGGCGCGGCTCGATAGGTTGATGCTGTCGGATCAGCGCCCGGCCCGCCGGCCCTGGTGGCGCCGCCTGCGGGCGTGAACACGAAATCAATTTTCTGGCCGGCATTATCAATCCGGCAGCGACGCGGCTGCTCAAGTTAGAGCGGTGCCGAGCGGGTCAGCAATTCCCCGCCCGGCGCCTAACCGCAACCGAACGTATGAGGTTCGATCATGGCTTATCGCATTCTAACAAGCGCCGCGCTGCTCGTCGCGCTCGCCGTCCCGGCGCTGGCGGCTGACGAAATCCGCCCAAGCGGGCCGGCGGTTGTCCTTTCGATCAACTCAGGGACGCTGGTTCAGTCACCGCGGCCATTGACGAGCGTGTTTATCGCCAACCCTGATATCGCGAATGTTCAAGTACCCGAACAGGGCAGCAAGGATTTGATTTTTGTGTTTGGAAAGACAGCAGGCAAAACGACACTTTATGCCGTTGATGCCGACGGCCGCGTGGCGCTGAGCCAAACCGTCGTGATAACGGGGCCGAAAACCGTGCGGGTGATGCGCGCCAGCAAATCGGAGACTTGGTCAGAGGCCCACGAACATCCGACGAACTTGTCCGACTTGCCGGCAGGCTCATCGGTGACGATGCCTGTTGGGGCCGCGCCCGCAACTAGCCCGCGCTAGCGCAGCGGATACGGCGCCGGCACATACCCCACGAGCCCGAGCAGCATCAGGATGATGATCAGCGCGCAGACCACGACGAACACGACGCGCACGATATTGCTGATGGGCTCGGGCAGCGGGATCTGCGTGATGACGTACCAGCCGAGCGCCATGATGATAACGACGACGAGCAGGTAGATCAGGAACGTGATCATCGGCTATCTCCACCACCACGTCGCGATCAGCACAGCCAGCGCCGCGAGCGCCACCGGCACGACGAGCCACAGGCCGCGGGATTGAAGCGGGTCCGGGCCACTATCATTTCGCATCTTCCAACAGCCGTCGCACCGTTTCGCACGGCTCCAGCACGGCGAGCACTTTCCCATCGGCCAGCCACAGCACGCAGCGGGCGTCGGGCGTTACCAGTTTGTTTGCCACGACGGGCGGCGCCTTAGCGTGCATGCTGGTGATATGCGACGACATGACGGCGACGACGCCGCCATCGGCCCGGTGGAGCAACACCATCGACAACGCCGCGGCAATCAGCGCATCGATCACGCGTCGGGGAACGGCGCGGCCGGCGGCGTAAACGCACCGCCATACCGGGCCACGCCCTTGGTGATCCGCACCTCGTCTATCTGTCCGACAAAGTTGTGAGTCAGTAGCCCGTCGTTGCCGATGTACAGCCCGAGAGTGCTATTAAAAATGGCTGGCGGCGACGCTAATATCCGCTGCGTGCCATCGGTGTAGACGCGCAGAATGCCGCCGGCATCACGGTCGACCGCAAGATGCATCCAGGCATTAAGGGTTGGGGAGAACGTCGCGGTAAGTTGCGTGAAGGCGGTGCCAGTAGTGCTGTATATCCAGGCGACCGTGGTGGCGTTGAACCCGAGATACCAGCCTTGATTCGGCGCCGCGCCCCACTGCGCGACCACGCCACGGAAGCCGCTGATCGTCGCTGTCGGCCTGATCCACGCTTCGACCGTGAATTGCCCGGCGCCGAAGTTCCAATCTGTACTAAAGGGAGCACCGGCATAGCTGTTGGCCGCGCCCGCGTCGAGCGATGCGGTGCCGAATTTCTGCTGCGCCGTCGTCAGGCTGATGCTGCCCGTCGCCGTCACGCTGCGGGCAACGCTGGAGCTATCGATGAACGTCGTCGAGCCGTTCGTGCCGTCGAAATGGCAGAGCAAGACGACGTTGGCAAAGTTAGGGTCGGTCGGTCCCGCCGCGGCATACCAGAACGGGTTGATCAGGTTCATCGGGTGCCGATCAACGACACCTTCAACCCTCGCGCCCCGGTGCCCGCCGCGGTGATGTCGATTGTCATCTCGGCGTCGTCGGCCAGCGACGCATCCGAGATCACCGCAGCGGTTGCCGCCGTCACGCTGGTCTTCTCGCTAGCGTCGATGGAGAGCGCCGTCGAGAGGATCGTTGTGCCGCTTTCCTTGATGTCCACCGTGACCAGCCCCGACGACGATACCGTCGAGAGGCTGGAGCGCACCGCCGTCAGGGTCATGGCAAACGGCATGCGAAACGTAAGCTTCGCGGTGCCGGTCGTCAGGTTCGTCGTCTCGTCGGAGACGGCCACCTGTATCGCCTCGCGCTTTAGGTCCGCAACCGATGCGCCGCCATCGGCGATTATCTTGCCGCTGGTGCCTGAGAAGGTCGCGAGGTTGCCACTGACGGCGCTTGCTGGGCCGACGACATCGCCCGAGCCGGCGCCGCCCGCCGACCATGACGGATTGGCCGCCGCGCCGCCGCTTGCCAGCACTTGCCCCGCAGTGCCAGGAGGCAATGCCACCCAGGCGGTTGCGCTGCGGTAGAGCACCGAGCCCTGCGTCGTGCCGAGCGCATTGTCGAGCAGCAGCGCCGTGCTGATTGCGGTCGGTGCCGCCGTTGCGCCGCTGATGTTGGCGAGCACCCGGCTGGTCGCTATCTGCTCCAGGCTCACCGTGCCGCTGCCGGTGATCGGCCCGCCGGTTATGCCGCCGGTCGTGGCAATGCTCGTAACCGTGCCCGAGCCGGCCGGCGCATCCCACGACAGGTCAGCGCCCGAGCCGCCGCTCTTGAGATAAGTCCCGGCCGTGCCCGGCGTCAGCACGCTCCAGCCGCTGGCGCCGCGCCGCAATACCGAGCCCCGAGCCGAGCCGATGGCGGCGTCGAGCAAGACCGAGAGCGTTACGCCTGCCGGCACTCCAGCGCCGCCGGTCGTGTTGGCAAGAAGGTTCAGCGTCGGGATCGGCGCCAGGCTGAGAATGCCGGTCGTGGTGATCGGCCCGCCCGCCAGCCCGCTGCCCGTGTCCACGCTTGTGACGGTGCCCGAGCCGAGCGCCGCCAGCGTGGCGTTGTGCCACTTGCCGTCCGACGAGCGATATTGCAGCAGGCTCAGATCGACCGGCGACGAGATCGCTACGTCGGCCAGCCCGGCGAGGCTGGTGCTGCCGCCGCCGCCCGCTGCCGGCACCGCCCAGCCGCCCGCCGCCGAGAGAAACTTTCCTGCTACATTGTCGCCGGTCGCGGGTGCCGGCACGACGCCCTTGGCGCCTGCCGTCGAGCCCGTGGAGCCGCTGAAAGCCGGCAGGTTGAGCGTAACCGCGGCCGGCGTTTCATTGCGCCACAGGCTCGCTGGCGCGTCCCACACCAGCATATCGTTGTCGGCTTGTGTGCCGAGCGCGACGTCAACCAGATCGGCGATGCCGCTGGTCGTGCCCGAGCCGCCGATCAGTTGCCGGTAGAGCGGCAGCGCCAGCGTCGGATCGAGCGCGCCCCAATCGAAGGTGGCGCCCGACGTGTGTCCGATCATCACCGCGCCCATGCCGCCATCGGGCGCGATGAAAAAGTCCATCTCGTTGTAATTGACGCCGGGTGCCCAGTGGTCCCGCCAGGTCGGCATCGGGTAGGTGATCATGATCGGGCCGAGCGTCGAGCCGTCCGACAGCCCCATCGTAAAGGCACTGCCTTCGATATTTATCGCGATGGGCGTGATCGGCTCGACCGGGTTGTCTTCGATGAACTCAACCCGCGTCGTGATGTCGTAGAAATTGCCGTCGACTTCGTCGGGCGCGAGGTTGGCGCCCTTGCCTGTGCCCCACGCGCCATCGGTGCGGTAAACTATTGTCATCGCGTTAGGCGCCGATCTTCGGGTTGATGGATTGTGCAATCGGCAGCTCGCCGAGGAGACTTACCGCCCCGCCCGCCGTCGCGAAGTTCTGGACAAACTCCTTTGGCCCGCCGCGGAAATAATAATCGGGCTTGTGCTCATCGGTTACTTTCCCGGTCGCCGGGTCAATGAACACGACAGCGCCGTCCTTGCCCAGCTTGGCCGGCGTGCCGTCCTCGCTGACAAACTTGCTCACGTCGTCGATCACATGCGTCGTGCTGATCCAGACATGCGCCAGTGAGATGAACCAATTGTCGAGAAACGGCACTGCGGGGCCGATGGTCGGTACTGCGCCCGGCAGTGTGTAGATGCCTTCGGCTCCGAAGAACCGCGCCGGCTCGCGCAACGGCACCGGCTGCGGTATGAAGTCCACGGGTTCTGCCGCCTCCTCGTTGTAATCATAAGAGGCGCGGTTGTAGTACACGGTGCGCGCAACCTTGTTTACCGTCAGCGTGCCCCTGCCGCCGCCGGCGGCATTAAGATCCCATGTAAACAGAAAGTGTGCCCACTTGTGGTCTACGATGTCGCCCGGCACGGATGCGGGCCCGCTGATCGAGGCATCGCTTGCAAAGCTAAAGCGGCTGGTGATGTCGCCGATGGCGCGCTCGCAGAACAGGGTGCAATAGAGCGAGCCGGGTATTGCGATGAATGGCTCCTCGGTGCGCGCGATGCGGATATAGAATCCGTAATCGGGCACGTTGCCCAAATAGGTGTTATGGTCGGCACCTTCATACTCGTAAGTCGCATAGAAGCGCGGACCAGGGACATACACGACATTAAAATGCGGTTCGTATGTGCCGGTGATCGTCCAGCGCACGTCGTTGGTGCGTAGCCAGAATGACGCCGTGCCGGTGAAACTCTCAGCGAGTTTTGCCATGCCGCTTTGGAGATACGAGAACGGCTTCGTCGGCCATGTCGTGGTGCCGGTCTTCCAGTGCACCTCCCTGAAATGCGTCGGCGGGTTCTCGCGGTAGGGTTTGGCGGGCGGGCCTTCGGTGGATATGTCGGACATTACGACGGCACGGGCGTCGTGGTCGGCGCCTGCTGCGTCACATAGTGCATGCGCACTTTGGTCCGCTTCTCGCCCAAGCTGTCGGTGAAGCTGTCGGTGTTCTCGTATCCGCCCATGCCGGGCGGCACTTCCGCCGCGGTGTTCGGCGCCGACTTCGCGCCCTCTTTCTTGTTGAAATCGATGGTCTTCGGCCGGTTGTCCATAATGTACTGCTCGGGGTCGTCGGGGTTCTCGATCCGCACCGGCTCGCTCTTACGCCCCCACTCTTTCCATTCCTCGTTAGGCTTCACGACCAAACTCACGCCCGGCAACGGCTCGGGCGAGGGCAGATCGCCCACCGCGCCCCAGCAGATCCGCCCCGGCGGGGTATCGCCTTCCTCCGCTGGCGGCGGCCTCGGCATGCGATAGCCGCGGAATACGTCGCGCGCCGTGCTGTACGGTGGCAGCAGCGCGAGCGACCGCTTGTATTGCCACCATGGCGCGGTCCCGCCGGGCATCAGGCAGCCATCCGGCCAGGCGCCGCCGCTTCCAGATCGATCAGCCGCGGGATCGGCAGCGGCACGACAGCGGGCGTCAGAATGGTCTCAAAATTCATGCCCGACACCGGGCGCAGATCCACGCACACCCTGGTCGGGATCTGGCGCAGCGCATCGACCGGATCGGAGACATGGCTGACGACGCCGGTCTGGTCATCGAGCCCGCCCGAGAGCGAGAGCGAATCAACCGCGCTGTACTCATCCATCGCCAGCAGGTTCGTGCCGTCGTCGCTGACGACGAAATCATCCAGCGTCTGATAGGCGAGATCGCCGGTCGGCAGCATGATCTCGGCGCCCGTCGCCTGCTGGTAGCCGGCCGCGACGTAGCCCGCATCGACATAGGTGAGCGTGCCCGCCGCAGCCGATACCGTGCCGCCGTGCCCAATGGCGCAGCCGATGGTCAGGCCGACGCTGAACTCGCCTTCGCCGCTGGCGCTGAACTCATAGGCGATAACCTTGCCGACCGCTTCGCCGCCCGGCAGCCGGTAGTCCACGACGTGCGCGTTGTGCCGCAGCGTCGCCGCAATCCCCAGCGCCCACGGCACCCGCACCGATACCTCCACCGCACGCGCCCGTCGCCGCAGCTCGGTGCGCCCGAGCAGCAGCAGATATTGCATGCTCAAGGTGCCGCGGTCGGTGTTGAGATAGCTCGCCCGGCGCACGTCGCCCACCGGCATCGCGCCGCCGGTCGGCTCGGTGATCGTGTCCGATGCCGAGACGTTGATAGTGCCGGTGTTCTCCTCAAGCTCTGGCTCGACCAGCAGCGGCTGGATGTCGGCAACCATCGTGCAACGCACGATCTCGGTGCGCGGCCGGTCTGCCGTCCAATCGAAATATGTCCGCTGCTTCAGCGCGGCGACCGGGAACGCCACCTGATAATCGGTGTAACCGTCAAAGTATGTGTAGGCGTAGCCGAAACGCTTTTGAAACGCGACATCCTCGGCCGGCGACAGTGCGTGCTCCTCGGCCGCGTCGGCGTCCGACGACGGGTTCATCTGCCGGTACTGCACCGTGTAGTCGTATCGCCGGTAGGATTTCGGCGCCTCCTCGATGTATGTGTTTATTCCTACCTTCCAGCCGCCGCTGATCTCGGCCAGCGGCTTCGGCCAATCCTCCATCAGCCCGTTGCCGGTTAAGGACGAGATGACGCCCGAGCCCGACTTGCCGGTGATGCCGTGCGGCCCGCGCGCGTAGATGTTCTTGTGCTGGTCGAAGATGCT
>Ga0190274_10000258_pt1 | contig 34552 bp, 14 predicted proteins | sample Popmic531T_FD_133002 | JGI IMG/M metagenome (GOLD analysis project Ga0190274, IMG submission 133002) | Populus adjacent soil microbial communities from riparian zone of Yellowstone River, Montana, USA - 531 T | ecosystem: Environmental > Terrestrial > Soil > Riparian zone | place: USA: Montana... | reverse complement strand
CGCACGGACCCGTTTCTTCCGAATGTGCCCTGGCAGACTGGAGTGCATTCGAAGCTTACGATAATGGTTACTGGCAGATTGATTCGGTTTACGGCACCGCTGCAATCGGATCGTATACTCTCAACTTAAGACCCTCCTCCCTGGTAGGTAACAATGTGAACAGCCAAAACTGGTCTATCATGAAACGCTCGCCCTCCGGCAGCGGCGCCTGGACGCTCGACGGCGTATGCAGAGCATACTTCCCGCAAAGCACGGCTTACAACGTATACAGGGACCAGATGCGCGGCTTCTCTGATTTTGCTGTAACACAGTTCAACATCGGTGCAGTGGGTGTAAATGAAACCGGGAAACTCAACGCCTTCTTCCTTACTCCCAACCCGGCCAGCAGCCAGGTCGGCGTATTGATTGATGTAAAACGAATCGGTTCAGGCTATATCATTTCCGACATGTATGGCAAGTCTGTTAAAACAGGCAGGTTGTTTTCTGAAAACACAAAGATTGACATCAGCCAATTGTCCGACGGCATCTACCTGTTTAGTCTCGAAGATAAATCGAGACAACTTTTCCAGGTGATTGGGGAAAAATAATATTTGTCGAATCCTTAACAGGCTGAATAATATTTGCCCGCTTTTCCCTACACGGAAAACAGGGGTTTCAAAACCATGGAAGAAATTAAAACTATAATTAAGCGTGGGGGGTGGGACAACCTTAAAAGAGAACTCATTATCAATCCTGATTTTATTCAATTTGAGGATACCGATTCCAAAACAACTTCGCCAACCCGTTTCGAAAAGGAATCAATTACTGAATATCGCTATGGGGTAGAATGGTTTAGCGGTTTTTATCTTCCTGTTGGCTTGCAGTTCAAAGTACATTTGCGTAACTCAGAAAATAAAATTATTAAAATCAATTTCAGGAGTTTCTATGGATATAGAAAAAAGGAACTGGCTCTTCTTTTAAGTAATATTGTAGATGCTTTATGGGAATTTTACTTTGCAGGGGTTGCCGATAATTTTCTTCGTAAACTGCACGATGGAGAGAGCATAGAAATAGGTGATGCCCGTATTTCTTCCGAAGGCATTACATTGAAAAAAAAAGGATCCCGTAAAGTGCAGGAAAATTTCATTCCCTGGAACGATGTCGGCACTCAGAATTACCAATCCTATTTTGCCATATTTTCGAAAAACACTCCTACCATCAACGGAGCTTATTATTATATGTCGGATTGGAATACGGCAATACTCTTTAGCATTGTAAGAGCCATTTTATTACACAATAAATTAATTTAAAGATTCCTTTTCCCTTATTACGCAGGGTTTTTGCAAGCTACGACCAACGAGGGTGGTTATTCTGTACGAGAACTGTTTGTTACCTGCCAAACTCTCTTTCTCATGCCGGAAAAAGGTCGTAGCTAAAAGCTACGACCAAAGGAGTGAGAAATAACGTGACCTTTATTAATCACTCCCAACTATATTCTGGAAAATGAAGGCGTCATTCTTTGGCGAATTAATTACTCATCCAGCAAAATGGTCGTAGCTACAAGCTACGACCAACTGGGCTTGTTGTCCACTCAACTTTCACATAGCTAAAAGGTTGTAGTTTTAAGCTACGACCAATAGGGTGTGCGCATCTTGTTTCCCAATAAACTTCTCACCCAGTAGGAATCTCGTAGCTGTAAGCTACGACCAACGAGGTTTCCTGTCGTCCACTAAATTCTCATGTAGCAAATAGGTCGTAACTATATGCTACAACCAACAGTGGTTCCTTATCCTTCATAACTGAAAATCACCGCACCATTAAACCTTCGCCTTTACTAGAAAAAATAAGCTTTATCATTGGCCTATCCAATATTTGATAATTAAATTTCCCTTCGTCACATTCAGTATTATAATAATAGACTACATAAATACATGAATCACTTAACAATTCACCGCTATTATTAATAAATTTTGCTTGATTAACGTATATTAAATTAGGCTTCCCAAGTAACACCAATACTTCATATAAATTATATTTCTCAATAGGAAAATGACTCATCAAATACTTGACATATTTTGTTCTCAAATTGAGGCAGCCTACACTATCTTGCTTCCAAATTTCTGCAATGTAACTTAATGTATCCTTTTCTAACTTGGCTTCTCTAATTGTCCCATTAATGCTAATGGCTATAGTATGATTAACCGTAAGAAACATGCATAAGCACATCATTATTTTCAAGCAGTTTTTTATATGTCTATTATTTCTCACCTATTCTTGAAGAATTATATATTATATCACCACCTTTTTCATAATATTCAAATTTTTTAACCCCTAAACCAACCTTTTCACCTGGCTTTACTCCGTTTAATTTAGTAGCTAAATCAAGATCATCGATATCACCCTGGGTAACTTGTCTTTGACTCGCATCTCTCCCAGGTTTTTTTCCTGCCATAATTCTTAATACACCATTCCATAAAGGATTTCTTGGATGCTCTAGTCCAAGGCCTTCTCCATATTCATGGCTTGAAGTTTTATCTTGTGAGTAAATCTCATCATTTAACCAATAGCCAACCTCTCCTGGTGTTTCAGAAATTTCATAGCCCTCTGATGCTCTTTGACCTTCATTTGTATCATCGATTCTTACGTAATTATCCTTATAATTCGACCCACCTCGATCATTTTCAGTAGCCAATTTAGCAATATCTGCTGTATACTCAGCATCGGACTTATTTTTCGAATTTATCACTGCTACAGCAGTTACTTTGAATTTCACATTATATTGTTTCCCGTCTATAGTCACTTTACCGTTTGCGCTATTCCAATTATTTTCTATTTCAGCAGCAATGGCATCCGCCTTTTTTTGAGTAATAGCAGTACCATAAAAGTAGAATTTAGATTCTATAATCACATCATCTCCTTGTATGTACGCTTCTCCGGTTTTACCTTTTACATCTTTAAAATATATCGGATTATTATCAAATGCAGCGTATGAACTTTGACCAGGAATAACTTTGGGATCAATATTCCACCTTCTTCCAAGTCTTGTATCGTATTCCCAGAACATTGCAGTATTATGATTCCCACCACCCGATATTTCATCCGTTTTTTCCTGGTCGTTATACCCGAACCTATACCCCCGATCAAAACAAACCGTATCATACGTTGATTGAATATACGAAATTTTTACGTCATCAACAAAAAATGAGCAATTGCCGCCAGCGGTCCGTTCAAATGTTATGGAATAGGTTGCAGCTGTTGCCGCTGTAAAACTAAGTGCAATTGGTATGACCCCGCTGGTGCTTACAGTTGTCGAACAAATTGCAGTACCGCTCTGATTTTTTACGGTAATTAATATAGTCGAGCAGCTATTCTTGTCAACCAGGGATGTAACCGTATAAGCCGTTCCGGAGGTAACAGCGAATGATTTCAATGCCCCAGTTGCGACATTATTATTTCCCGAACCCTTCGCAATGGACATTCTTTGACTATTTGGCGTTACAACACTGGTACCAATTGCTGTCCATACTACCACTCCATTGTTAAAATCCTCATTCATAACATATACCGTACTGGTCAATATTGTCGTGGTTGTGGTGCAAAGTTGAGCAGCGAATTGCCTTCCGGGCATAATCATTCCAAACGGGTAATAGTCCGTTGCTGTGATCATGTCGGGCTGATAATAGTCAATGGTGCTTCCTGTTCCTACCGGCGTTTTACGCGGTGAAATTACGGCTTGCACGTTGCCCAGGTGGTTTGTCAATTCGTAATTTTTCTGGTCCAGTGTACGCAAAGCAGTGGTATTGAATAATGGAGGCGTTCCACTTAATCCAAGCAATTCAAAGTTAGCCTGGTAGTTGCCAAGCCTGAAAGATCCATAGAGTTCCTGTTCCTGCAGCTTGTAATGGGCCGTACTTCCATCAAGCGACTGGACATACGTGGCCATGATGTTTCCTTGTGCATCACGCACGTAATAGGTCGTATTGTCTATCACCCATGCAGAAGTCGTTGAATTGAATTTATAATCCGTTTTGCTGATCCTGTTTCCTGATGGGTCGTACTGAAATGCGAGGTTATCTTTCGTGCTTCCGGTTGCCCTGGTGATTCCTTTTATTTTACCGGTTAAGGTCCAGGTGATTTTCCCATTCGCATAAATCCCTTCAGTCACATCTTCAGTTAAATTACCCAATTCATCGTAGCGGTAATTATTTTTTGTGTTCAGATCTGTGGAAGGATCATAGTCAAGGTTATGACCAAGCGTATAATCCTGATCATCGATATCATTCGTATTTACAGATGAAGCTATTCCATCATGAACCTGGTACAACCTGTTACTCATCATTTTACCAGCCGGATTCTTATATTGATAGGTCATGTCATCAAACTTAACTCCAGATGCATCATGCCTGACTAATGTGTTAATATTCCCATTAGCATCGTAACTATATGTCGATTTATACATATTCGGATTGGCACTTCCCGTTCCCCAAAGATTGCCTGATACGTTGTTAAATGACAGGGATTGTTTGATCCGGTTTAGCTGGTCGTATTGAAAGGCACTGGCTAATGGAAGTACAGCCTGGTCAATCTTGCGTATGGCAGTTACCATGGAACTGATATTTCCATTGTACAGATCTTTGTTGGCAGCTAAAAAATCACTGCCGGTTGTAACTGCTTCAAAGTGCGCCCAGGCGGGACTGGCAATCGCTTTGAAATCGTTATTGAAATATCCCAATGAATAACCGAATGCATCCTTCGCAAAGGCCTTTTTGGCTGGTGTTCCATCTCTGCCGATGTCATACGTCTCCACAAGCGTATTGCTGTTCACACCCTTTAGCCATCCTTGCAGGGTGTATGCATAATCGATTCCCTGGGCTTTCGTATCGCCGATTTCAACACGGGCAAGAGGGCCATGAGGAAAGTAATAATACTTTGCATCCTTATCCCATAACGGGTCACCTACCTGGTTTACCCAATGCGCTCCCGGATAAGTGGAAGTATAGGCTTCTGTCAGCCTGTTTTCTGAATCGTATTCATAATGGTGATGGAAGGCATCGTATTGCAGGTTCTGGTAATGCACGTCATTCACTTTTCCGCTGATCAAGTCAAAGGAATAATCGATTTGCTTGTACCGATGACCGACATAACTTCCGGTTAAAGCAGGATTGTCCTGCAAAAGTGATTTTACATTTCCATGCACATCGTAGCTGTAATGAGTGGCGGAATTGTAATTGTTACCCGTGGCCTCGTAGGTATCCTGGAATATGGTGCTAGCCACTCGCTGTCTCAGGTTCTCCTGTGTGAATGGGGGTGGCAGGGTATACTTCGCTTGATCATAATACATTCTGGTTACCTCTGTCCTGAGTCCAGTCCCTGCCAGCCAATTCAGAAATTTAGCAGGATCAATGGCATCGCTGTTATAGGTGTTGTTAGCCAGGCTTCCGAAAGTGCTCTTAAACCGGCCATTTACAGTAGTTGACGTTACATTATCTGTTTTCTCTCCAACTTCGATGATACGGCCCTGTGCGTCGTAAAGCGTATAGCTGTACCGCTTAGGATCCGCTTTGTATTGCTTTGTATTCCTGGAAAGGATCAACCTTCCCAATCTGTCATACCAGAACTGCGATGAAAACCGGCTCGGTTCGTCATGTAATCTTCTTGCATAAGTGGCATTCGGAGAGGGAGTAAAACCCGAAGTAAATAGTCCGCCTACAAATCCATCCAAAGGCGAGGAAAATCCGATGACACTGATGTTGATATTGCTTGAATTCGAAATAGTAATAACGGTATCATCGGACAATGATTTTTTCGTCCAGATAAAATCAACGGCCTCTTCACTATGAATGTCTTCCTCCTTATCTATCTTACAACGCAACAACGTTCCGGCATCCCCCACGGCATAACACGTGCGAAAATCAGCTGCTACAAAAACATCCCGTAAATTATCAGTAACTGTAGTTGTAGGAGTAATCATTCCTGTTTCCTGAAGCACCTTAATAACGGAATTGTTACCCACTGCAATAAAACCTGAAAAGCCAGTTGGTGATTTAAATGCCTGTAAAGCATTTATTGGAGAAGTACCCAATGTCGGCTGTACTGTCCATTCTGAGCCACCATTTACAGTTGCCTTGTAATATCCGGACGAACCGTTGCCTCCTACAATAAACCCGTTACTATTGTCCGTAAATGAAACATCATTATAGGTCAGGCATGTCCCGCAGACGGCTGGCCTGTCAATTTTTTCATTATTCGGGTCGTTTTCGTTATCCGGGTTCGTTGCATGAATTCTTACATGAGTGCTTTTATCTCCCACGGCAATTGCATCCCCGTTTGAGAAAGTAAAGACAGATTTTAACTCTGGGATATTCGCACTGGAAGCAAAATCTTCTTTTGGTATAATGGTTATCCAGCTATTTCCGCCATCCGTAGTACGTCGAACGGTAAAGTTTGAGCCTACAATGCTTCCCATGTTCCCATCGGCAAAGTGAACTTTTGAAACCGCTGCGGGAAATATTTCTATGACCTTGGCCGTGGTTGTCGAAATAAACTTATACACCGCACTGTGTTTACCGGCTGCAATAGCTTTTGTGCCGGCGCCAGGAATGATGCAGATGCTTTGTAAGGTATCGGCAACGGCACTCACCAGTCTTGTCAATACAGGCAAAGTCGCAAATACATCCGGACAATAATGCATGGTGCCGGTGCTTCCTGACCAGTACGTATTTCCAGCTGCATTGTAACAGACATCCAATAAATCCCCATCGGTATTTAATGCAAGCTGGCTTGCCGATGCGAATACGGATGTACTGATATCTCCTAAAGTGAATACGAAAGCATTGCCCTTATCACCTGCTACAACACCCTTCACTTTAAAATCAACGGGATTGTAATGACAGGCTACTGCATTTATTGATTCAACAGGCTTGTCGAATGCCGGGTTAAGAATTCCAAACACCGGGTTAGGTATAACTGCATTACATGAGTACAGGTAACCATCATCACCTGCGGACAGCAGGCGCTTCGTGGTTCCATTCGTCACATATTTTATATCATTCAGTTTTGCCGGAACAATATTTTTGGATTGGTCGGTTTGACTGAACCCTGTAGACAAGCGGTTTACGGAACCTCCTACCCCTGCCGCAAGTATATGCTGGCTTGTGCAGTCCAGGCTCTTTACTTCCAGCGGAAGCGTTGTCGCAAGTGTACAAACAGGAGGCGATAAAGCATACTTATATAGATTTCCATTTCCCTGATCGTTCCCAATGAATGTTGTAATGTCAAATGGGTTAACACAGAATGATTCTGACCAAACGGTTGAACAGGCGGGTGTAACGATATTCTCAATGACATGATCGGTTGACACTTTAAATAATTTTGAAGTCACCATGTTGGAGGCATCTTTGAATCCAACCCACCCTTCAATTCCATTATTAATCCGGATAAATGTGCTTGCCGGATAACTCGTCCCTGCAGGAACTATTGGGCTTAGTATAGCCAACTCATGCCAGGTAGTTCCTGGTTGCCCGGTGATTTCCGCATAATAGGCAACGACGTTACTGGACGGAGGCGATGTTTCAGTCCTGGTTCCAAGAGCCAGCACATACGTTTTAAGGCTGTTTAATTGCTGGAGCGATTCCATACCAGAACTGGATTGTTTGGCAATGGAAGCATGCATAAATTTAAACGATGCATTGGCAATGGAAGGAGCATTCAGTGTCATTTTATTTACAAATGTTCCCGAATTGCTTGTATTCGCATCCATCAGGATCCTTTCCAATTTACCTGCCGAAGTCACCGCAACTCCATTTTTAACCGGGTTTACATCCTTCTGCACAAAAGAAAGCGAAGTATAGCTTACGTTTGGATCTGAGAATAAACTCCACGTTCTGCCCCCGTCTCCGGTAACATGAATTTCTTTCCGCGTGCTGACTTTGTTAGTCATCAGGGCAATTCCCCTTGACGCATTCGCGAAATACAGATATTCAAAATCATAATTCCCCCCCAGGTTATTTTTAACAAGTCTCCATTGCGTGCCGTTGTCTGTTGTTTTCAATAACAAGCCATTTTTGGCTGCAACATAAGCACGATCCTGATCCACATAGGAAATGCCTGTGTAGTCGGGTCCTGAAAACTGGCTTACTACTGTCCACGAACTTCCGGTGGCGCCATAATAAATCACACCGTCACTCGTTGTTGAAGCGGGTTTATATCCTGTTGTCCAAAAGTTTGCGCCATCAAAAACTACAGAAGTCAGGTTTACACCGCCAGGGATATCAGTCATCCTGGTAGCAGAAACGAATTTATCATCAGCGGCGAGAATCATTTTCACCACCCGACCTTGCTCTCCAACAGACATTAATTCGTGCAGACTGGTTGTTGTGTTAGTATAGACACAAAAATCTTTAAAGTTAATGGTGGTCAGAATATTCGGATAAAGATTCACAAGATCCCAGGAATTGCCTCCATCCATAGTTTCAATCAGGATCCCTTTGGAACCGATGGCATAACCGACTGTAGAGCTTATCATGTCAACTTTTTCAAGATCAGCGCCAAGCAATCCTTCCATTCTTTGCCATCTTTTACCGGCATCGTGGGTAACAAATAAATAGCCCCTCGCTGTATTCACGCCGGAAACAGTATTTACATATCCGCTCAGGAAGCCTGTCTTCTCATCAACGAATTGAACAGCTGTCGACACAAAATTATCCGGCAATCCGCTGGTTAGGTTAAAGTCCCAAAATTCAATTTTCTCCTGGTCAGGCATGCCTTGCATGGTTAGGTGGTTCAGGCTATTGAATTGGTAGTTGCTGGCCATACGGTGTTCGGTAAATACCGTTTGCGTATGGTCCGCTCTGTCCTTCTGAATATTATTGGCAAGGACTTGCGTGGCAGCGGTACCATTTACATTCAGCATTTCAACACCCTCAGGAGGAACTGTTTTTACGAGATTTCCTGCCTGGTCATAATAGTACAAGGTATAATGGTATTCATTGTCTGTAAACTGTTCTGTAAAATTCTCTATGGCGGAAAGACATTTATCAGTGTAACCTTCAGAAAACTCCGTCAGCTTTTTTTCCCACTCAATATGGTAGAGATTTTGTCCGTTCGCCAATGCAATATTCTGCATTTGTGCTATACACGGATCTACATAATAAATGTCTTCAATAGGTGACGGCACAAATTCTGCATTCTGAATACAAGGATCATCCAACAGATCCATGCAGTTAATTCCATTATTTAACTTATCCTTAAAACTCTGACTGGTTCCAGGATCGGGAGGCAATAGGTAAGTTCCGTCAACTATGGTCTGCAAAAAATGAATGTATTGATCAGCACAGTGACATACACTGGCGAATGCTTCCTGGTTTACAATCAATTGTGTGATTTGCGGAAGCGTATTGGAAATGGGAGGACCGAACAGTGGAAGTTCTGTGGAGCCTGCATAATCGTTATATTGAACTACAGCTGCCATATACTCATTGTATTTCGCTTCACAGGGATCCGGTTCTGTTGAGCCTCCGACCGTAATTGGTTGTCCGCCGCAACCGCCGATTCCACTGCTAAACATTTCAATAGATAACGGCAACCCTATATTCGATGTTGCTCCGATAAATGGCTGGAGATAGTTACCGTAATCATTGGCGCAATTGCATTGCTTTGCATTATAGAAGGAATAAAAAAACGGATATACATTATTTAACTTATGATGCATCAACGAGTTGGCATAATAAGAATTGTTGTACTCCTCCACTTTTGTACTATAATACAGGTAGTCATCCAGGCAATCCGACGGATTAATATACGGCGAAGAACCGCATGCGGGAAGAGTTATCATTCCCAGCGGGCAACTGTTTTGATCCTGTAGTTTGTCGATCAACAAATCGAAGTTGGCCATGCCGCTGGGTTCACAACATAAATTGTTATCTATAAAATCCTGGAATGAATAGATGATATTAAAATTTTCAAGAAACTGGGGACATATCTCCGGATGCGTCTTCTGGTAATCCCTGTACTCAATAAACTCAGTTACGTATTCTGTATATTTCTGATAGCAGGGATCCATGCCGGGAGGCGGCTGGTAATCGCAGGATGCCGAAATGTTGTTTGCAATCACACCGGGTGCCGGGGTAAATGAATTTAAGTACATCACATAGCATGGTGTAATATCAGCATACAAGTTGTTGAGAAAATTTATCTCATCCTTAGGTACGAGAAAATCAGCGCCGACAACCAGTGCCCTGTCGTTGTAATTATTAACAGCTTCTATGTACTTTTCGTATTCATACCTACCATTGACACGGTTTGCTGTTTCATGGATGTAGTCATTCAAATCACTCATATAGTTGCCGGCATCAGAAGGCGGGCTATAACGTTCCATATAACTTACAATCGTCTTTATCGCATAGACATAACCAGAATTGAAAAAAGTAGTATAGCTGACCGGGGTAGCCAAACCGTCAGATGGATAGCGGTTATTCAGATCCTGAAGTTTGGTAAGGTATACCTGGTAATACTGTTGGGATTGATCATCAATGACAGACGACGCCCCGAAGGATTCCCTGATTGCGTCCATTCCCTCCACTGCACCATTGCCGTTAGCGAACTCATCCGCTTCATCTTCACAAGGGGAACAATTTTTAATTGGGAAACAACTATGCCCGGTAACTGAACTCTCCTGGCTTGTTCCATCCGACATAAAATACCTGACATGAAATTCGAAATCATAATAATTTCCGTTTATATCAGGTATGCCGATACCTACCAGGTCCGATATTTCGGCAATTCGAATATCATGAACAGAATAATCTCCGTCAAAATGCAAATAAGGGTCAGAATACAATCTCAAACCACAGCCATCGGGCATGAAATAGATTCCCGCACACCAGTAACCTGGGAAATATTGCAAACAAGGTTGTGGTTGTGGCCATGGTTCGCAATGCGTAGTGGTTGCTGGCAAATAAGATTTAAGCAAAGGCGTAAAACTTTGCATAGCAAAAAGATTCGTTGATTCGAATGCCGTGAAGTCCTTATTAATAAAGGCGTCTTGTAATAACTTTTCAAGGTCTTTCCTCACCTGGTGTTCAGTTTCGCTGCAACGCGCCGGTGCAGGCGGATCGCAGGTACCCATCTTAACGGCCTCCACTTCACCATCCGGACCCAGCCAATTGACTTTTCCCTTTACTTGCATAAGACGTATATCCGGATTATCTATGTCATAGATATCGACAACAAAATGATTTTCATAATCGCAACGGATATTTGAAAATATTAGTGCTGTCGAATATCCCTGGTCCAACAACGGATACATGTCTTCCTCAAAAGTAATTTTAAGCGCCGGCAGGAGTGGATTTACATTATACACTAAATAGAAAGCAAATTCAGCAGAATTGTACATCCATCTGAAATTATTCAGTGACTGAGGCGGAGATTTTAATGCATCAATAATATTCTTTGTGATGTAGGGCAGGTAATCCGAATTCACACTACTACTAATCTCTGGTTTAAGAAGATGTAAACAGCTAGTTGCCGGATTCCTCACCGACAATACGGTCAGTAATTCCTGCAAGTCAATTGCAAAATCATTGGCATTGCAATTAAAATCCAAGCTGAAATTACATCCGTCTAAAATAAATTTATTCTGAGCAGAATTATCAGTAAGCAAACCATTAACCATTTTTTTAACAACGGATCCGCCGATGTTAAACATTACTTCTGCGGTAAAGCTGTGTGTACCACTAACCGAAAATTTGCTGATTGCAGTAGCGTCACTCCAGTTTACCGTACCTGTTATTACATCCAGTGAAATACCCAACAAATCATTTCCTCCTATTGAAATCATACCATCCAGATGCGTGGGGCTTCCATTAATTGCCCTCCATGCGGAATACTGATACGGCATAGTTGGCCCGTCAGGATAAAGCGTATTGTATATATCAGCCGAGAATTCCGGTATACGTTGCAAATTAGTTGGAATCCTGTTGTTTAACTGCATCGATGCTGTCAATGCACCCAGAAAGCCGCTGAATTGAAATGCCAACGGACATAGACCGGTCTGCATGTACACCTGGTACGCAATTGCATTCGCATCGGGGTTATTTCCTGAGTTTTGCAAGGCATCCTTGACAGAAGCAAAGCGTTGTAATTTACCATCATACACGTGTCGTTCCAGCGTATTACATGGCTGACAGGAAGTAGAATGGTAATACATATTTTGCCAGGCAGCCAGGATACAATCCCATGGCAATCCACTTAACATATACACCATGTGCTGGTACGGCCAACTAAATGATTTGTTGCCGATACATCCATTATACTGCCATATAATATTGGTCCCGCAAGCGGAAGCCGGTGAGCTGCAACTTGACACGTCAAACGTCTTACAACAATTATTTCTCGCCAGGATGTCAGCGCGTTCTTTTCTCAACTTAATCTTTTCGCTTAAATAAAGTGCCCTTAACGTCTCCCATTCCTTATTCCTGAATTCTTCATTTATTTCATTTGTGTAGCCAATGTCCGATCCGAAATTTTTACAGCCTGCCCCTATCACATTTCCATATTGTGTTCCGCAACGTGCAGTCATAGCCGCAAATTCGGCCATCGAAAGATGCGTACTTCCTCCATCGAGAGACTTGTAAAAAAGGAATTTCTGTAATAACTTACTGCTGCCAGCCCAGTCATTTCCATCGGAGAGATTAAATCGTCCACGCAGAAATGGATCGCATGTACTTTTGGAAGCGATCTTGAAAAATATTCTCTCGTTCACCGGCAGCGAACTATTCTTCGGTGCAATTAAATTAAAAGCTACCGCATCGTCGTAAGTCTTTGCACTCGAAATCAATAAATCTATTTCCGTACTGGAGTACGGATCTTGTTCGAATTTTTGGTTGTAACCCATGCAATCCTTGTAATACATGTACTCTGGGTGGTAGACTACCAATGACCTGGCCCAGGATTCCTGGAATCCGTCAATAAAATCCTTTACATTTTTCAGATTATTCGGGATGGTATAAAATTCATCCGGGTCCAGGCCGGGAGTTACAAGGCTTACATCTCTTACTTCGGGAGCATATCCCGTAGTCGTTGCACGCAGTTTCACTCTAGCTCTTTGTCCCTGCTCATCCAAATAATAAGGATAAAATGTCCCGTTCAGTTCCACTATTGGATATTTCCAATTGGCTTGTCCTGTATGTCCGCTTGCTGAATATTGTTTGTTTGCTATCAGAATATTGCTGGAGTTCAAAATGGATAATGGAAATTTAGCCGGGTTGTAATTCCCGTTTTCTTCCCTGAATTGGCAGTACTGTCCGCCTAAAGAAAAATCTGCCAACATCATGGCATAGGCGCTTTGGCAATAATCAGCCGGTTTACAGGGTTCCATGCATGCCTGGTACAACATATCGTATTCCAGTTCATTCCCTTTTCCTGCAGCTACAAATCCCTCCCTGCTCCCAAGGCTTTCTACACATTGCACACACGTGATTTCACAGGCATCAAAATTCAATTGTCCAATTAATTCGTTGGTTATGCTCTCAAGGGGTTCAAGGCAATTTGAATTTTCAAGGTATTTTTGTGCCAATATTTCCCTGGCATGATGGTTAACACGCAATGTTTTTTCCAATGTATAGGTCTGCCCGGCTTGCAATTGAACTTGAATGGTCGGCTCTATGTGATGAACATCGATGCAGGAATGAAATACCAGGTTACCGCTTGCGTCCAGTTCAAAATTACCAACCTGCTTGCTGATATTGACCAATTGCACCGGTGATGAATTATAAACAGGCACGAACGCGCCACATTCATCCTTTAAAGTAATATCCAGATCATAATAACATTCGAAACAAATTCCTTCATCCATGCATTCGTCATGGTATTGTTTAATAAGGATATCATAATCCAGGTAATAAACTGAGGTTGAAGTAACACCAATGCTCCTGGAAAATACGATCCCATCGTTTTCGTCATTTCTGACATTCACCTTGCTGTTGCCAGTGAAATCCTTGTCAAACAAATCCAGTCGAATGGGATTTCCTGTACCACCCGGAGTCGAAAGATCCTGAAGATTTGCAGGCTTCGCGCCGGCCAGTGATGTGGCAATAACTCTTCCGTGTTCATCGAGATAGGAAATGCTGGCTTGTCCATTCGCATCGATTACTGCATTACGCTGGTAATGGCTGGCATTTCCGGCTTCCGGACCAAATAGCCTGTCGAGTTGAACCTGGCCCGGTTTATCATATATATATTTTGTTTCATGCCCGGAACCCAGTTTAAAGGAACTTCCAACACCTGCCTGAGAACGAACCCTGCCTGTTTTGTCCGGAACAAATTCAGTCTGAGAAAATGGATAACCGTTTGCATCCGGCACATTGTTTACAAAATCCTTGCCTGCCGCCATTAATGAATTTTGATTGGAATAATATTTTGAAGACCCGCTGGAAGTAGCCATCGGAACCGGTGCAATGGGAAGACACCCTTGAGAAGCCACATCCGCATAGTCAAAATTAATGTAAGAGTATCCCGTAGCAACTTCCTTGTTGTAGTTTGGATAATATTTAATTGCATTGTGTGTGTTCGCCAGTTGTGTTGTTGCCGGTGTCGGAAGGACATTAATGGCAGGACGACCTGCAAAATCATACAGTGTTTGTCCAATGCTGACGAGGCTGTCCGAATTATTTCTTGTGACACTTTCCCTTTTCCGTAAAGTTCCATCGTAATAGTCGATGATCTCCTTGGTTTTTCCCTCTTCCGCAAAACTTAACTGGTATTGCCAGTTCTTGAAACGCTCATGCAAGGCATCCACATAATAATACTGTGTATTTGTTATCGTGGATCCGGAGGTTGATCCCGGGGATAATGTGGAAACACTTGCATCGCTGACAGGAATCGACCAAGCAGAGTAGACATCCTCTGTACCGAGCGTCAAATTGCAAGGTACGTCTCTCCCTACTCCACGAATCCTATAAACCAGGTATCCTTTATCATAAATAAGAGAAATTGCGAAACTGCTTCCCTTGGTTAAAACCCGTGAAGCACTTTTAGAAAAACTATAATCCGGCAAATAGGTCGCTATGCTTATTTGATCTATCGGTTTATCAAAAGACAGGGGTGACATCGTAATATCGTTTACAAATGTCCATTCCAATTCATAGGATTCAAATCTCGGGCTACCCGCCCAGGATAATGTTATTTCATCCTTCTTGCTCTCATTGTCCAGATTTGAAACATAGGCATTCAAAGTAGGCGCGTTTAAGCCGCTAATCGAGTAGTAAAGCTCTTCCCTCAAATTGCCTTCCAGGTAAAGATTGGCCGGAAATGTCGTTTCATTCGGAGTTGGCGGCGGTGATGCATTTAATGCCCAGCTACTCAGTGAGGTAATCCTGATCGTATAGGAATACGCGCCCTGGAAAATAAATATGTTCTTATCAGAGTAGACCTCGGAGTGATCAAAAGGGTTGTATAGGATTTCCAGTTCTTTACCAGCCAGGGTTTGGGTTATCCCTCCGTTAATATCCCGAAGATCAACATCAAATTTAACTTTGTAGTGTTTTGAAGTATTGTAAAATGTAGTTTTACTATGGTCGATAGCAAAAATGATGATTCCTTCCCTTGTCTGTGAAATGGGTTCACAAGGCGCACCTGAAATGCGGGAATACTTAAGAATATTCAACGGCACTTGAGTGGATATTACATAATTATCCGTCGTTCTTTGGAAGGATGAATTCAACCACTTCGCTTGGGTGGAATTTGAACATAAAACAAACAGGCATGCCAGGATTAAAGGCCAAGCATTGTTCATTCCTGCAAGAGGTGCGCGTTCATTCATTTTCATACAAAGGGTTTTTATAGATTTATGGGATCCGCATATCTTTTACTTCAAAAGCACTTGTTCCACGCGACAACAGGCGTCCTTGATTATTTTCAAGGACATAGTTATGCGCTTCAAATTCGTCCGCCGATTCATTCGGACTATAAAATTTATAGTCCTGGAAATTGATTTTCAGTACCGGGAGCATCTCCTTCTTTTCGTGATTAGCGGATGTTACGAAATAAGAATTGTCATCATCGTAACCAAATGGGTCATGATGATAAAAAATAGCCAGGCTCTCTATAAATCCTGATTTGTTAATAACGAGGAGATAAGATGCGAATGCTGACTGCGGGTTGGTTTCAATAAAAATGGATGTACTGTTTCCACTGCTTTTTGAACGTATCACTGCATTGGCAGAAATACACTTCCTGATTTCCTCTTCATTGGGTAATAAGGAAAGGTATTTGTCCGCATCTTTCACCAGGATCAGTTTATTCGCCGAATCAACAATCAATTTTAACTTGCCTGTCTGAAGCGTCAATATGTCCATAGAATAGGTCATATATTGATCCTTCATTTTTTTAAAGTATCCGGCATCCTGATCAAGAGGGACGTTGCTCGTTTGATCGCCGAATAGCTGATAATTCATTCGCGCGGAAAAATCGCTTTCGGCAATTTTTTTATTTGTTTTGGATAAGAGTTCTGAAAACTCGCCGACATCCATGACAGGCCAGTTTGCATACTCCATTTGAGCATGCATGCTCATTGGAATCATCAGGTACAGTAATATCTTTTTCATTGGCTTATTTTGCAAATGCGCTGTTGTTTCTCACTTCCTTTATGGTCATAATACCCTTTTCAGTCTCCTTCTTAATCCGGATCAGCTTTCCTTCCTGGTCGTATTCATAAAATGTGGAATAATTGCGTTCGTCAAGCTCTGCAACAAACCGGAAATTGAAAGGGTCATATACATAGCTTTTCATGCTGCCATCGGAAGGGTAAATCCGTAAGTCATCGAAATAGACATTTTCGCTCGTTGTTGATTTTAGTTTAATGGAAATATTAGTGGCAGTGCCTGGCACCTGGAATACCTCTTCAATTCTTTGCCAGCCATCGATTACCTTACCTTTCGGAATACAGGTCACAGGAGGAAAATTTATGGGAGGATTATTATAACTACAGGTAACAATCAATTGCGGCTTTGTATAGTTTGTTTTTACCGTTGCCTCACGAACCCAGGAACTCACCACATAAGTTTCACCTGGCACCGGCGAAAACGATGGTATACAGTCATAACAATTGGTCGTACAAGCAGAAATATAAACCGGTTCAATACGTGCATCCGAAGAACAGTTTACTCCAGGCAAAAAAGATGTTACTGAAATTGAATGCATTCCGGGAGAACTAAACGAAGTTTCAAAATTCTGACCCGGAATCGTGGAAGTGACAGCGCCCCCATCGACAGACCAGTCAAATCGCACACTGTTGGCAGCCGTGTTGTTCTGTTCGGAACAAACGGCGCTAAAAGCCAGGTTACTTCCCACACATCCTGATACATAACCGCCACGAGGTTGATTACTATACGTGACCGCTATATCTTTACAACAACATGGTGATGGCTGTTTATAAAAAACAACACTTGTTCCTTCCAGAGTGGCACCCGGAAGGTTTCCTAAACTGGTTACTGTAGCTCCAATCCTTTCCACTGCAGACATCGTTATTCCTGGCGGGACTGGTATCTCGATATGATAGGGGCTTGTACTTAAGGGGTCAAGAGTAAAATTGCCGATATAGTCCAGCAGGTCTCCATTGGATAAGTTTGACGTATATAAATCGACCACATAATCACCGTGATTCGCAATATCAAAAGGGCAGGGAGTCGAAACATCTGCATAAATCATCCCTTCGCAATACTCCAGTTTATCAATACTATATGCCTGAACGCATCCATCTCCAAAAGCAATCGGCTTATGCGGCACAGAAGTCCGGATTTTACACTGTCGCATAATAATATTGGAATGAGCATAACAAGTACCATGAACTCCACATTCATGCTGTATAATTGAAATACTTCCCGGCAAGTCCAGACCGATGAAACGGGCGCCATACTCGGGAATTGAAATGGACAGGTACTTATTTCTTTGATTTACAGCCGAACAAAATGAATTTAATTTATTTTCCAATGGATAAGCCAAGATGTTGTTATCCACAAGATTGAGTCCCAGGATTTCATTGGTAGCAAAAACGCCCTGGTATTCGCTTCCATTAAAATCCTTATCATCAACTACAATCAGTGCCGGATGCCAAAACCCTCCTGATGAATTTTGGTTCCCATTAGCAAACGCGCCGTTTAGAAGGTTGTTTTCAACTACCCTCCATCGCCGTAAAGAGTTCTTTAAATAAAATACAAAATGAAAGGCTCCGATTACGGTGTTGTCATGAATATTGATATCCAGGGTTGACTGTTCAGGATCGGCGAGGTCGTTTAATACTGAAAATGCTCTTTTGAAATATCCGCCTGCCGTTGCAGGTATCGAAGGCTCCTGGGTCCTATCGTTTTTAATAACATTGCCAAATACGTCAAAATACGAATTGTTAAAAGGGTCTAATGAAACAATTCGAATCTCCTCATAATTTTTTGAAAAGGAAGAAGTGTTTTCAAAGTTATTATTGCTGATTACAGATCTGCCGTAAATGTTGGATGGATTTGTAAGTTCAAGTTGAATGCTGTTGTTGTTGTCTTCAAAATCACAGTTATCAATTACAATTTTATTTGAACTGTTTGATCGGATGCACCACAACGAGCCTCCAGACATACCAATTATCCGTTCGCAGTTATAATTATAGGGCTTGCTGTTATCACAATTATGAAAATAACAGTCTTTTATCGTTACATTTTTTGTGTCAAAATTTAATTTAATGATATCGGAAAGTAATATGAAATTTTTAAATTCAATGTTTTCAATGGAGAGTTTTGCACCGCCCGTGATGGACTGGACAATTATAAAAGGGTTTGCATGAGCGGAAAAGCCTGATCCATCAATAGATCGCATCGTAGTCTGTGATTTTATTGTCAAGCTTCCTTGCGTCAGAATAATTGGAACAGACGTATTTGGATCTGTACCAAAATTCCCCGTAATCAATAATTGCACATCCTCCCCTAAGCTATTTGCCCTATTCATAGCAGCATTTAAGTTCGCTCTAAAATGCCCGTAATCATTTGCAGTATAAATGGATTGGGATAAAACGCTACCAGGAAAAATACATAAGAAGAAATAGAGGATAACCCTTGGTTTAAAGCGTGCCGGCATCCATGTCCTGGTACAACTCATCTGAGATTTTGTTTTCATCGTTGAGGCTTTTATAATAGGGAATTACTTAGGGGGTAGTTTTAATGAATGATTGTACTTTTTTACAACCTTTGGCATCCACGACAATCACATTGACATTCCAGGCAGTGCCCGAAACATAGATTGAATTTTCATCAATCAGCGAAACGACAGGCGCACCGGTCTCCACGGACCAATTAATGCTATAGGGCGAAGTGCCTCCTGAAATATCCACCTGGTTCACAGTTTGAGTGAAACTGATATTGCAATTCGGATCCGGACAGGTAACGGATAGTTGTTTTGAATAAACGGCCCCTGTATTATCCACTTTCAGGCTTTTCCTTCCGCTATGAGCAAAATCCTGTACATTCTGAGCGGAAGCACTCAAGTCAGTCTTGAAATGCGAATCCGCGCAGTTGCTGTTGTAATCTTCGTAACCGTCAAATGCAAGCTCCTTGTATTTGGCATTATGCCCTACCGATGTGGCCATTGTCCCATTATAACCATAGGTAGCGGAAGAGTATATTCCCAATGCATCCTTGTTTTCCAGTTCTTGTCCGGATGGGCTGAACTCGGTAACCTTGGTCACATAGGTCCAGTTGCGGTCATCCGTAATCCATTTTCCACCTTCAATCCTGTAAAATGGACTGAAGGATGTAAAGGTCCCGTCGTTACGGATATTGGTATTTTCATTCACATCCGTCTGGCTCCTGGACGTCAGGTAGGAATACGTGGTAAGCGGTTTCCATGATCCGCGTGTGCCATTGACATACGGGTTATCCGAATGATTCAATGTTGCATTGGTACAACCACAGTATGTTCTCCATGCATCTCCGTATTCAATCGACTGCGCCGTCAGCACCTTCTTGAAGTTGTTATTCCGAATATCATCGAGAGGATTGCTTAATGAAGTAATGGTTGCAATGGGTGTCGTTTGCAGATTTCGCCTGCCGGAACGGATCACTTGCAGGGAAAACTTCTTAGATGAAGCACCGGATGTGCTGTTTATCTTGGCGCCATGGCTTTCCATCATTGTAACCTGGTCAATTCCCACTTCCGTTATCCATGCTATGTAAGATCTAGGTTTCGATGCAAATTCCGTGATCAGAACTTCATCTCCCTCCACAAAATAGTCCTTAGCCTTATTCACTTTCGCAATACCATCCAAGACATTGACATTCATCGAAACGCCGATATTACGGGATGCCGTACCCATACCATCGTAATACCAATGCGCGGGCACTGTTAAACTGTAAATCGGGTCGTTGAATTCTGCCTCCGTCTTGGTAGCCAGCACCTCACCTGTTACGGCATCGTAAGCCAGGTTGAAAGTGGATGCCGTTGCTCCCAAATCCGTTTTCCTTATTTCTTCCAACAAGCCAAAGCGCTGTATTGCTTTCATCGTTACAGCTGATCTGAATAAGGTCTCTTCACTTGAATATCCTGGCCATACCATGAATGATTGCGCAGGTAAAACACCTACGATAAATAGATCGTAGTTAAAACTCAGGGTACCGGATTGCGTATTGGACCGGCTGCTGCGCATATCCGCAACGAAGTCTGAAAAAACACCGACCTCTTGTTCCTTTTTATTTCCTTTTTCGTCGATAACGGTAACCGTATTATCCAACCGGAACGAATCGAGCTTATAAGGTTTTTTCTTATAAATATATTCTGTTCTGGAAATGGGCTTCTCCTGGCCTTCCTGGTAAGCGCTTACCGCTTTGGGCTTGCCATGCATATCGTTGATTTCAACCATATAACCTTGGGACACGGTTAGGTAGTCGTATGAATCAATTTTAAAGAATGACCGTAGTGAGGCTTTGCTTGGTCTTTTGCGTGGCTCCTTAGGCCAAATACTTGTTCGTTCCGCTATGGTAGGGAAATCACGGGCAGTAAAGAATTCATTAACCGTTTTGCCTGTGCCATGGCGTTTGATAGCCTTGCCTGCTACAACAGGTTTATAATCTGTGACGCTAACACGGCTGTATCCGACTCCCGCGCCCGGAAACAGCATTTCTCCAAATGGTTCTTCGAGGTAAAATTCTTCGTCAGGTCCCAGGGCATTTTCAATGTTTCCATACACAGGCATATGCCAAGGGTTCTCGTCATTGCCAATCATGGGCTCATAGGCAGCGACTCCTGAAGAGGTGCCATCATCTAATATATATTCATAATTCTGCCCATACGAATGATCGCTTTCGACAAGACCTGTCATCATGCTCCATTGATCCTTGAATAAAAGTTGTTTCACCCTGCATCCGCCACCCAATTTTTTACCCGTTGGATTTTTGAGTCGTATCCAACTCTTTCCCAACTTGATATTCTGACAATAATCCTTATCATATATGACATTGTTCGGGTTGCTGAACATCTCCCCAAAATTCGTGTAAGAAGCTACAAGTTTCTTAAGGACTTCCAGGCCAAATTCCGGCTCATCACCCTGGTTAAATCCAGAGGTGGAATAGACTACTTCAGGCAGGTATTTCCTGCCGAATTGTATGGCGGCTTTTACAATGGGATTTACTGCTGAATGATCATTTGATAGTTTAGCCGGCTTTAAATGTATGACCCCTTCCGTTCCATTGTTAATGAAAGTTATTTCATCCTTTACTTCCGCATAGCCTGAAACATATTCGAACGGTCCGTTTTCATCTGTGCCATCGCTAAAATCAACGAGGCATCGGAAAAATAAAAGATCCCCTGTCTTCGCATAATCGCTGGGATTGGTATTGGGCACGGGCGTAAAATGAAGTTCACTATTGTTATCTAAAAATTTGGATGCGAGGCCTCCTGCGCTTGTAATCTCCATCATCTGCATGGCAGGTTTGTCCTGCACGGTCTTATAATCATCCGATTCGTAGTCAACTGTAATTTTGCCACCGGACGGCATAGTAATTTCTTTTAAATTCCAAACAGCAGCATTCTTATTCGCAGCATCCTTTTCCAACTGCGTTTTTGGCTGTTTCACATACGGAAACTCAGAATTTAGAAGATCTCCGCAAGCGGTTACCTGGTTTGGCTTATAGTTACCCCACCGGTCTGAAGCCTTCATATCGTAATCCGGATTTTCTCCCGTTTGGTCGGCGTGATAATTAAATACATAGGGGCTGAATCTTCCCCGGTTGGATCCTCCGTATGTAAAATAGATTTCCTTTAATGTCAATTTACCGGTGGTATGATTGACATCGATAGTATTCGGAAGTTTCTTACAAAGTGAATAGTCATAAACAAAGTGAACTTCTTTTATGATAACATTCGGATTCGTTTTTGCATAAAGGGTAATTTTCCTGAGCAATTTCAATCGTTTGGTGTTATCGATCGCGCCATTCTTTCCTGTTACACCCAATCCATCATCCCTGTCTTCCAGGACAAATTCTGCTAAATAATTTTTCGTTTCTATCTTTTTTAGATACCAAATCTCTTTCTCCCCATATACATAACTGGCTTTGTCATCATGCCTGTCTATTTTCAACCCCTCATTATGATTGGCCATATTGGTTTGCGAAGCCAGGGGGGTTCTCCATTTAAAATTGGATTGTGTTTTCTCGTATTCAAATTTTGTATACGTTCCATAGTCGTTGTCGCTGGGACCTCTAGGTTCGGCATTATCAATATAATCCGGACTTAAAATGGAAGTAAGCAAATAGGAGTGCGCATATGGAGGCATGATGGTATTGCTGTAATAATTATCACTACCCCAATTATTGGTCTTCGTATCGTCGTTATCATTGTAGTGAACCAATCCCGATTTGCACACATTAACATCGTTAGGAGAAAAGAGTTCATCGTTACCAGTGTATTTAGTGCCCACTGCAAAGGAAACCTCTTCCTGCGTTGTATTATATGCTGCGATTCCGTAAACAAATCTTTTACCATCGGTACCCAGCGATGTGATTTCTGCAATATGATGCTTGGGAGCATTAAACAAATCAGGATTCACCACGATGCCTGCCGTATCCAATTGCTTCCGACTGAGAATAGAAATATTCTGATTCCTGGATTCCCGTTTGGTCCTGTAATTGCCCTGGTTCATCAAGGTTTCATCCCCGGATTCATTGACCAGCTTAGCAGTTAATTGCGGATATTTTCCGGCAGAATTATCGACCTGGAAATAGGTAGGCTTATTTCCGCCTGTTTTCAAATTAAAAGATGGATCCGTATTCACCGTTTTTTCATTTGCCTCCTTGAAGTAATATCTTTCATAAAGCGTATCGGCAGTGCGTGAAATATAGGGAAGTTTGACTGCAGCATCGTTGTTCGCAATCCATGGACCTGTTTTGGAATTTGCAGATACCACGGTGGCGTCAAAGCCAGCATGGAAACCGGCTGCAAAACCAATTTCCGCTCCAATCGATACGCTCGTGCTGGTATTTGAAACTTCCGGGTCATATACATATCCCAGGTCGCTTCGAAAGGGTCTGTATGAACCTCCTACACCTTGTCCGCTCACCCCGTACATATCGAAGGTATTGACTGGAACCGCCAGGGATGGAGTTTTGTCGCTGACACCGCCATCCTTTTCCCTGTTCACATCCATTAATGCCTTGGGATCACCATGGCCGGCTTCAGCATTTATATAACCATAAGCAGCGTTTGATATCGTATCGTACGACAACCCTTGTTCCGTATAGTATGCTGAATACATCATGTCTGGGTGCGTACCCAATGCTTCACCACCCAGCGTAAACATGCCTGTCATCGAAAAGGACGTCATAGGCATCGTAATCTGGGGAGTATAAGACTCTGTGCCGAAACTCCAGGAAGTTCCTGGGTTAGCGAGCATTGTACTACTACTATATCCTTTCGTACTTCCCTTGCCAACTGTACTTCCGAAGCTTTTAGAACGACTCAGACTACCACCAAATGTTAATGCTTTTAAACCCGAACGTGAATTATACACGGAACTTGCAGAGACTCCAATTGTAGTATGATCAGCTGTTTTTTCCTTTTTATTAACTTTCATGCTCATGCTAATCGATGGAGCAAGTGAAATACCATCATCGCTGCTGGAAGTAATACCCAACCCTGCATTTAAAGATGGCCCCGTTGCCGGCCCGATGCTCAGGGAAGGATTTAGGCCGTGCTCAAAACCAATTCCATTGTAATTATTAAACTTGACCGCAATGGAATAGGAGAGACTGCCTAATTGATTTGTATTGGCCGGCATTGGATCAGTTGGGACTTTCGGTTTATTCGGATTTTTACCGAATATCTCTATACTTGCCTGGGCCTTTAAGCCAATGGTCATGTTCTTTTTCATATGGAATTCTTTCCTCACGCGGTCTCCTTTAAAATCATCGGGAATACCTCTCATATTTCTGTTGACAACACCCGGGTTTATATTCCATCCCAATCCAACCCAGCTGGCTTCCTGGTCCATCGTAATGCCTGAATGATAACTGATGTTAACAGGGTATCCATCCACATCGAGCAACGGGATATTGTATTGAAAATCACCGGAAAACAAATCCACCATTTCCGAAGTTCCCACCGGTTCGAAACTTTGTACTTCCGGTTGGCTTGGCCCACTTGTCAAAGCATAGGATACCGTTGGAAAAACAATTTCTCCTATAATAGTAAATGCCAAAAAGACGGCCAGGAATTTGAATAATTTCTTTTTCATAAAGTGATATTTAAATTTTTAACTGTGGAATTCCAGCCAGTTCCTGTTTTGAGAAACGAAACTTAACGATGCCATTATTAAACAAGTGATCGTGGTATAAAATCGTGATGTCATCAAATTTGTTTTTGAATGCACCGGAAGGGAATCCAAGCAAAAATGTAGCCCGGGGTGCTGTATCAAACATGCGTTCGAAATGGTATAAGGCACAATCCACTGTATCCTTACCAACGATGGCTTTGATATCCTGCTGCATTCCAAATGAACAATACTGAACCCGTTCATCGTAATTTTTGGAATCGGGGCAATTTATCTTCAGCAGTTCTCCATTACTTTCCCTGCTTTCGATATGCAAATCAAAATATTCCATCCCCTGCAATTCTGATTTCTTCGAATTATAAATTTTCAAATTGGGAACCTCGTTGCCATTTTCGTTGTAGATAATCAAATCAACCGGCTTATAAATAACAGAATAACTGAATGCACCTAATTGCGTCTTTTTCAAAAGCAATTTTGCGTCATTTTTAACCCACTTGACATATTGATCAGGCGTAAGTGCAGGCGCGACATCCGATGATTTTTCCGTGTTTCCAAAGCCATCCGAAAGCTGAGATTGCTCTCCGCATGAAATGCATAATGTTCCTGCTAAAAGAGAAATGCTAATTATTTTTTTCATTATTTACAGATATATCTGAGTTTAAATACTCAATGATCTTTTTTGAGAAGTCGCTTTCATGGAATCAATTAATATAAAACCTAATAAAGTACCTGTTCCCGTTTCGATCCAAAATCTCCATCACATGGGAACCTTTTCTGAGTTTCAGTTTCTCAATATCCACTGCATAATAATTTGAACCACAATAATGTGCTGTTGGAATTGTCCCAACTTCCTTACCCGTTCGGGTTTGACTGCCAGTCGACAAATTAATTAATAGTGTATCCCCTGTATTTGCAGCTTCAAACTTGAAAAACAAAGTGTCACCTTCAAGCATATAATATCCTTCATCCAAAGACGTCTTTGGAATTACACACGATTTAGGAGAGAATGGCATATCCTCTTTTAAATAAAACTGCCAGACCTCTGTACTTTGCGTAATACTGCCACCCACCAATCGCTGAACCTGCCAGCTGTAACTTTTTCCTTTTACCAATGCATTTGCTTCCAATGGATAAGGCACCTGGTGGCTCCTGAGATTGTTGTCATAAAATACCGGAACATTCAACCGTATCCCCGCTTCTGCCGGTTGCCCTTCTCTAAGCTCTGTCAATATCATTCTATATGATTCGCCCGGTGTAGAAAAACTGATATTGATACCGTGATTCCAGAGAAAAACCGGGTAAAGTGTTTCAATTGTATCCCTATCCGCCGGATAAACCAGGTTAAGAAGCAACTCTTCCTCTGAACTAATATCCTGGCAAAAATCAGTAGCACCTTCCGAATTGCCATTGAATGGTTTTATAACAATACAATGCACATAATTACCGGGCGGAAGGAGGCGATTGCTTTGAATATAATTAGCCTCATCATCGTTCGCGTATTTCGTTTGCTCTATCTGCAAAAAATTCCCGCTATTCGTATTCATTCCATTTTTCAAAGTAAATGGCTTGCTCACAACTTTGACCAAAGGCTTGCTGGTATGAGTACTAAGCGTTGCTTCAAGCACAACCAACACCTCTTGCCCGCCGTTAAAGATGCTTGCATCACAAAGTGCGAGCGGTGTGATGTTATACTGGCTTATATTAGCAGTCAGTATATTGATCTGTGAAAAAACGACTGAATTGTTAAACAACAATAAAACTATCGTAACATAAAGTATGTCTTTAATTTTTCTCATGATCAACGCAGGTTATAGGTTAATTTAACTTCACTGAAAAAGGGATACTGATCAATTTTTTTATTTGTAATCGGATAGTAATAATCTCCGTTGACAATCTTTTCCAAATTGAATAAAATCAATATGTTTTTGGAAGAAAGTTTCTTAAACACGACGGAACAGTTGTACCCTAAATCGTAAGGCTTGAAAGAAAATCCATTGTTTTTAATTCCGGCAGAAACATCCACCCACTTTTGTATACTATATTTTACTGCATTGGAAAAAATGACATCTGATGTTTTGGACATCCTGTTCTCCGAAGAAGCGAATTGGACAGCATGTGTAGTGCTCACTGCTTTATTCCAAAAGACAGATAAGTTCAAGGATCCATTTTGATACCTGAGATCGTTGCTGTCATTGTTAACGCGAAAATCATTAAAAGAAGACACGAGAAAGACTTGCTTTTGCTTCCAGGTAAGCCAATAGGTGAGAATGGCGTAATTCATGTAATTGTCAGAAGCGAGCTGCGCCGCTTGCTGATTGCCTTCTTCAAATCGTTGGAATACCGGGTTGAATGCCGCTCTTAATTGCAGGTTCTTTCTGAGTTTAGCATCCAATGAACCGCCAAATGCCCTGATCGTTGACGTAGTTAAAAATTCATTCAGCACATTAGACTTCTCCTCCCGGTAACTGAAGGTTAACTTTACCTTCCTGTTGATTTTCTTTTCAATGCTCATCTCATACCTGACAAAATCCCGATGCATATACTCTATGCCATAGCTTCTGAAATAGGGATCGACCCATTTCATCCGGAAATTAATTTTTGATAATATTTTGGATGGCAAATAAGTAACTTTAGCATCCAGTGCATTCGTTCGCTCATTGAAACTGAAAATATCAGACTTGCTGTCCTCCGATTCCTCATTCAGCCCGGATTGGTTCAATGCAGATTTGCCATACGCAAATTCAAAAAACAATTTTGGCGAAGCATCAATGCGTCCATCCAACTCAAGCACCAGGTTACTTTCAGTATTCGAGGCGTTGCCCTGGAGGTAATAATCCTGCAAGCCTTTTCCTGTTAAAAAACCGAAATATAAATGGGTCGCTTCTTTTCTCCCATATCCGAATTTTGCACTTGTTATCTTTCTACCGGTACTATAATCATTTCCAAACATCCCCTCAATACCATGAAATGGCGAACTGCTTTCAGCAGGTGTATTGTTAAAATAAAGTGCCGGGTTCAATGTCTTCCCATGCGCAAAAGCTATATACACATCGCCTTTTTGAATTTCAGTGGCTACCCCATTCAACACAGTTCCATGAATGAGAAATGTTGAGAAATCCGGATAAATTAATCCGAATTCCAATCGTTGTACCGAGTTAAACCAATCCTGTGGAGAATTCGACAAAACATATCCTTTATTCAAATGATCATTTGCCTTCTTCAGTGAGTCAGCCTTTGCCTGTGTTTCAGCAATTTCTGAAGTATACTTATCCACTTTAACGTTTTCAACTCGCCAGCAACGACTAAGGCTATCCCGAAATTGTTGCACCTTTCCATTTATTTTATCTTGTTCAAGATCTGCCTTATTAAAAGAAGATTTATTCCTCAGTGAATCAACAGCACCTTGGATTAGCAATGCATTACTATTTATAACAGAGTCACCCGATGACAGATTTTCTTCAAGGCTATCCAGGTTGACTTTGAGTATACCTGGATCCATCTTAGTCACAGTGCGAAGGCTGTCTTCCCTGATTTTCTCCTTCATGTACGCTGCATTTAAAAGCGAGGTATCCTGCAGTACGGTTTCAAAATATGCAGATTTCTGAATTGACAGTTGTCTTGCTTTCGTGATGTCATCCAGGTGTTCCCTTACTTTAAATTCTTGTTCATTTAAACTCTTCATTTTAAGTTCGCGATATTTCAAAGCATCGAAGGACATATTGAATGAAAGCTTTTGCCCGTAGATACTGCCCAATGACGAATAATCAAGATTTACATTAAACGGGATTTTAAAAACATCCAGGCCTAAGGTTGCGTTCAGAAAATAATTTTCTTGCGGCTTGCCATCCTCCGTATTAAAATAAATGGCACCCCGCTGATACCCTATGTTTAGCTGCCCCGAAAAAGCATGTTTTTTAGATACCGCTTCCTCGTCGCTCTTTTGATTTGTTTTTATTTGAATTGAATCGTTGTTCTCCCTCACAAAAACGGAATCAATCATGAAAGCAGTACTGTCACCTAACGAAAATTTAACAGCAAATACGCGGTCAGGAATCATAAAACATACGAGTAGCAGAAGCAATAAAATGAAAGTCATTGTGTTCACGATAAATGTCTCTAATGCGATAAACCCGATCGAAAATGCATTTTGATAAAAAATAAGTCCGGCAATTATATACCATCACAATGCCATTAAGGCGTTAGCGACTTACCGTTTTTTAATTATATTTGGCTGATTCAGTCCTGGCTTTTGTCAACGAATCCTAAATGCATGTGAACGTTATGCTCATAAAGCGTTATTCAGAAGAATCCAAAACCGCAGATATAATTAGAAGATTGAATGTCCTTCATGTGGACCAGAGCGCTATTTCACGCAGTACCCTATCAAAATTCCTTTCGATTTACGATTTCATAATTAATCGTTGCGTCTCCGTAATAAGGCCCACTGATATTCTATCCGAAATTCAGCGTGACAACATCGATTGCATCTGGATTAATTACGAATCCTGCCCATACGACTTTTGCCTCTTACTTCGGAAAATTAAAAAGCTGTATCCGAAAACGATCGTTGTTATTTACAACTTTTCACATAGTACTTTTGAGAAGAAACACTTGCTTAAAGCCGGAGTGAATGCGCTTTTGCCGGTACATTTTAAAATTGAAGAGTTGCTCTTTGCCATGCAGGAAATTTCTTCGGACAGCGTCTATTTAAATGACCTGGTTGATTCGCAGCTATTGTTGAATGTAAAAGCAAATATTATTGATGGCGTCGAAGGACTTACTACACAACAAGTAATATTCATTCGCAATGCATGCAACGGGCTATCTCATAAAGAAATTGGTGAAAAGTGTTTTAACTCGAAACAAAGAGTTCATAATGTATTCCATCAAATTCGCATGAAAACGGGTTGTGAATCTCCAATTGATTTACTCCGCCTAGCGCTTATGTACAGAATCATCGACTGGAGTGAAAATCTTTTTGCAAAAGAGAGTTAGAACTGCACTCCGACTTTCCGAAATGAAATCCCGAATTTCATTTTGCTACCAACAGACTCATCCGAGTAAATAAATAAATAATCTAACCCTTAAAAAAACAAAACAAATTGAAAACAAAATTTTTAAAAGTATTCGGCGGCGTATTGATTTGCTGCCTGATGACCTCTTGCTACACGTATACCAGTATAGTTGGCCAGGGAGCAAAAGGAAACACGGAAATTAAAAAGTGGAATCACTACATCCTTTTCGGGTTAGCCCCGGTAGGAGTTTCCGATTCCAAACATATGGCCGACGGCGCAACGGACTACACTGTCACTACCCAGGAATCTTTTCTCAACGGCCTGGTTGCCGGACTCACCTTTGGAATTTACACTCCGACAACTACGACTGTAAGAAAATAATTTTTATACATTTGAAAGGGGAAGGATAGGACTTATTCTTCCCCTTTTTTATTGGTATTTACCATCGATCGTTGTGTAATATCCGAACCGAAACAGCACCTTTTTCGGAATATACCTTTAACAGGTATACGCCGTCAGCGTATCCGGACATATTCACAGAACCCGGTTTACTTCCTTTGTCAATGCTTTCCTCAAAAAGTCTTTCTCCCATGACATTGTAGAGTTCCAACTTTGTAATGTCATTTAACATGGCGCGAAGTGAAAATGATTCGGTGCAGGGGTTGGGAAATATTGAATATTCCATTTCCAAAGCACTTCTATCATTTAGCCCGGTATTAAATACATGCATAGAAATATGAGAACTGTCCCCGGAATCAATCGTCGTCCCCGAAACATCCCAATATAGACCCACCTGGCTTATCAACAAATTGCTCACACTATAATAGGTTCTGGATTGATAATAATTTACCCAACTGCCATTTTCTTGTCTTTGAAAGTCTAATTCCGTCAGATTGTTATTCACATCATAAATGTATGTGCTAAGAAAGCTCAAAATCCACCCGGCGTTCCAATGCTCTTCCAATAAACCAATTACATGGTTATTAATATCATAGGTATATGTTTGCTTATAAAAATTGGTCCAGGATCCAACATCCCAAAGTTCTATTATTACGCCTGATCGCTGTTGGTTAGCATTATAAGTCCAATTCGCTCTGGAATAATTCTCCCAGGCAAACCCATTCCATAGGACATTCAATGCATAGATCCGATTATTATTTACATCGTACACGAATGTGTCCAACGAAGAAAATTCCCAATATGTACCATACCATTCTTTTACAAGCAGGCTTTGTAAGCTATCCAGAGAATTGTATGAATACGATTCCAACAAAAAATTCTCCCATACACCCAAATACCAATATTGCTGCTGGTGGGTAATCACATTATTATTTGAATTGTAAGTATACGTGTGACTATTACCGTTGGTCCAGGTATTGGCATTCCAGGATTGTGTCAGCGTTGTGAGAATGTTGTGGAACGAATCATATGTCCAGAAGCCCCGGATCTGGTTAACCCAGGACACACCATCCCAAGTTAGCTGGGTTTGACTCAGCAGATTGTTGCTCAAATCGTATGTCATATCTTCTTTTTGGTAATTTGTCCACTGCAATCCCGACTTCGTTTGCTGGGTATAAGAAATCTGATTATTGTTGGCATCATATAAAAAGTTAACCACTCTCCTATCGGCATCGGCTTGCCATCCAATCAAAGTGGTGTCCCAGCTCCAGAAATACACCGTGTCATAAAGTGGAATGAGTGATTGTTGTCGACTATACGTTTGAGGGAAACCGAGCCCTGAACCAGGTCGAGCAGGATGCTGAATACCTGAAGCAGCAAACTTCAGGTCCCGGACCAAAGAACTTAGCGGACGTGCAGGAGTGCAGGCTCCCTGGTGGTGTTGTGCAACGCAGTCCAGATCCGTATTAATAAGCGTAACAAAAAGAACCAACCTGAAAATTAGTTTTATATTCATAGCTTGTGTGTGTGTGTGTATTCCTGTCAACAAATAATTAAATAACCAAAGTAGCGGAGCTTACTTGCTCTTGCGCATCCAGAAATACTTCATCCCAAACGAAAAAGTTTGGTTGTTTCCGTGGCCCATCATTTCCATGATGTTTGTATTGACATTCAATTCAATCCCTTTGTTATTCTTCAAAGGATATTTATATCCGAAGCCAACCGGTACGTTGCGTTCAAACCAGCCATTGAGGCCAGCAGGATACAATGAAAAACCGCTTCCATCCCCATTATCATCGGTCCAAAATGAGTAATGAAACAATTCGAAGCCTGCCTGGAGAAAAAAGCCTTTGTTTAAATTGTTTAGTAAATACTTATTTTTCAGGTATACGCGAATTTCCGGAATGAAGGAGAATTGCGTCACGGTACAGTTAAAATACTTTTCACCGTTATCGTTTTGAAAAGATAACGATTTCTTCAGTGCCTCGAGATTCAACGCAAAAGAAGTCCGCTTGCCGCTCGTTCTTTCATAACTTAAGTTAACGGATGCATAATCCGGATAATGCACTTGTTTAGAAGTGGAGTTACTCTTCCCTATATTGAATATCAGGTTAGCGGCAACCCCTGCTTTAAAATAGCTCTGCGGAACAGCTGCAATACCTTCAGGTGGTTTTGGCTTACCCTCCTTGTCCCGAAGCCAATAATACTTCATCCCGATTTGTAAGGGCCACCAGTGTCTCTGGGAATTCAAATTCGTCTGGACATTGAACTCCATTCCTGCCTTCGGATTGAGCGGATATTTAATTCCCAATCCAAAGGGAACAGCCGGGTACGCATCTCCGGATTTACCTCCACTGAACGGGCTGATGAGGTAACTGTCGTTGTAGGAGTTAACTGATAAAAATTCATATTGCAATAGGGTCACTCCCAACTGCAGGAAGAAACCCTGGTTTTTATAATAGAACAATCCCTGGTTTTTCAGAAAATAAAATCGCACCTCCGGAGTGAAACTGATATCGGATCTGACGATTTTTTCTAAAGTCGGCGCCTGTGGATAAGGCTGTGCCCATTGGTAATAAACAGGTTTCCGGGTTAAATCGATATTGACCAGCCAGGAAAACCGGTTCCCGAAAGGTTTTTCATAACTGAGATTAAAGCCGGGGAAAATCGGATGATATTCATCGCCTGCATTGGTGGACCCGGCCTGGTTGGTGAGGAAGGAAAGATTCAGGTTGGCACCCGCTTTCAAATAGGATTCCTGGGCAGATATGCTTGCTGACACACTGCAACTCAAGAAAAGCACAATTATTACACGAAACAGGAAAATCTTATTCATGAAACGAATGTTTGTAGAGTGCAATATATAAAAAAATAGGAATGATACTGTCTCAACTTCCCCGGGTATCGTTGCCAGGGATAAGGAACGATACAGCTAAGGAATCTTCAGAATATTATCTTTGGAAACTAAAACTACAACATTATGTTTGGTATCAGCTACATCAAATTTGATTCAATGACTTATGTCATTCACTTCAAGAATGGCCAGGTTGCAAAAGAAGGACGGGGATTATCGTTTTTCTACTTTTCTCCAAACAGTTCGATTTCTGCTATTCCCTTAGGCAGTAATGACCTACCCTTCATATTTAACGAGACGACACATGACTACCAAAACATCTCTATTCAAGGCCAGGTAACCTACAAAATCAGCAATCCCAAACAACTGGCAGAACTGCTCGATTTCACAGTGGACAGTAGCGGTATGTATAAGAAAAACGATGCAGAGAAATTAAATCAACGAATCATCAACGAAGCGCAAACAGCAACGGCTTCATTTATTCATAGCCTTGGGTTAAAGGAAGCCATACGCTCGGCAAAAACAGTGGAAATTAAAATTAATGATGGCTTGAAATCTTCCCAGGCTATCTCCGGATTGGGAATCGAAATTCTAACTGTGAGCATCCTTGCTATCAAGGCTACCCCTGAGATGGCAAGAGCATTGGAAACGGAAACCAGGGAGAAATTATCGCAAGATGCAGACCATGCGATTTATGAACGCAGGAACTTTGCGGTAGAACAAGAACGAAAGATCAAGGAGAGTGAGTTAAATACAGAGATTGCCGTTGAGGAAAAGAAAAAACAGATTGACGAAAAGAAAATGCAGGCGGAAGTCCAGAAAGCAGATAATAATCGGAAACTCAGGGAAATGAAAGTACAGGCCGACATTGCCGTTGAGAACCAGCGCAAACTACTTATTGATCAAAAAACATTGAATGAAAGGAAAGAAGCCGAAACCCAGGGATTTGTAATTGAAACCACGCTGAAGCCCTATAAAGATGTTGACTGGAAAACGTTAACTGCTTTGAATAATAATTCCGATCCGAAATTTAATATTGCACTGGCTTTCCGGGAGCTTTCAGAAAATGCCGGTAAGATCGGAAACCTCAACATCAGCCCGGATTTGTTAGAATCGCTTCTAACCGATAAGAAAGATAACAAAAAATGAGTGTTGAATACGCAATCATTGTCAAGAACAAAACACGTCTTGAATTTTTGATTGAGCGATTCAATACAAAAGCACAAGCTAAGTTTTATATTGAGCGTTCAGGTGGAAACTTCGCGGATTATGAAATTGAAGATTACAATTTCCATCAGTCCCTTGCCACTGTTCAAAAGCAGCTTTCGAAAGTTATTAAAAATAAAATAGTTGAACGCCCTTTTCTTCCCTCCTTCCTGTTTAACCAAAAGCAGGTCGTCATTGTCGTTGGACAAGACGGGCTGGTTGCCAATACGGCAAAGTATGTAAATGCCCTTCCGATTGTGGCTGTCAATCCGGATATGGAAAGATACGATGGCTTTTTACTTCCTT
>Ga0190274_10000257_pt1 | contig 34586 bp, 30 predicted proteins | sample Popmic531T_FD_133002 | JGI IMG/M metagenome (GOLD analysis project Ga0190274, IMG submission 133002) | Populus adjacent soil microbial communities from riparian zone of Yellowstone River, Montana, USA - 531 T | ecosystem: Environmental > Terrestrial > Soil > Riparian zone | place: USA: Montana... | reverse complement strand
CCGCGGTGACGCGGTGGCGGAGGACGAGCGCCTCGCGCATCTGCTCGCGGCGCAGGTCGAGATAGCGGTGGCGCAGGCGGGCGTCCTCGCCGACGTCGCCGGCGAAGCCCTCGATCTGGAAGGGCGGCGTCTCGGCGTCGGCGAGCAGCTCGGCGGCGCTCACCCTGAGCTCGACTTCGCCGGTCGGCAGGTCGGGATTGACGGTCTCCGCCGAGCGCTGCACGACGCTGCCCCCCACGCTCAGCACGTCCTCGGGCCGCAGTTTGTGGCCGAGCTCGAAGGCGCCGCCCGCGTCGTCCGGGTGGAAGACGAGCTGGACGATGCCGGTGCGGTCGCGCAGGTCGATGAAGATCAGGCCACCGTGGTCGCGGCGGCGATGCACCCAGCCGGCGACCCGAGCCTCGGTCTCGACGCGGTCCCCGAGCACCTGCCCGCACCAGGTGTCGCGATAGCCGTTGGACTGGAGTGACGGGAACTCGTTCATGCCCTGCCCCCCACGATCTCCGCGATCAGGTTGTCGGTGTCGAGCCGGCGCTGCTCGCCGCTCACCATGTCCCTCAGCTGGGCGCTGTCGCCTTCGAGGATCACGACCTTGCCGGCGCCGATCCGGTCGGCGTGCTTGAGCTGCCCCTTGAGCCCGCGCCCACCGAGATCGACCTCGGCCGAGAGGCCGGCCCGGCGAAGCTCCCCGGCCAGCACCAAGCCCCGTGCCCGCCCACCCTGACTGTCCTCGGCGACGGCGATGAAGACGTCGCGCCCGGCGGGCGGCTCCTCCTCATCCAGCGCCAGCACGATCCGCTCGACCCCCGCCGCCCAACCGACCGCCGGCGTCCTCTCGCGCCCGCCGAGTTGCTCGATCAGGCCGTCGTAGCGCCCGCCGCCGCCGATCTCCGACTGGGCCCCGAGCCGGTCGCAGACGAAGGAGAAGATCGTCCGCGTGTAGTAGTCGAGGCCACGCACCAGCGTCGGGTCGATCTCGTACTCGATTCCCGCCGCGTCGAGCAGGCTCCGCACCTCGTCGAAGTGCTCGGCATCGGGGCCCTCGAGCCGGTCGACCAGCTTTGGCGCCTCGGCCATCACCGCCCGCGTCCCCTCGTCGTCGGAGTCGAAGGCGCGCAGCGGGTTGGCGTCGATCCGCTCACGGACCTCTTTCGAGAGCTCGCCCTCGTTGGCGCGCAGGTGCGCCTTCAGATCCTCGAGATAGGCCTGGCGAGCGTCGAGCGAGCCGAGGCTGCCCAGTCGCAGCTCGACACCCGGCACGCCAAGCTCCGCCAGCAGATCCGCCAGCAGGCCGATCGCCTCGGCGTCGGCGAGCGGCGACTCGGTGCCGATCACCTCGGCTCCGAGCTGGTGGAACTGGCGGTAGCGGCCAGCCTGCGGGCGCTCGTGGCGGAAGAAGGGGCCGAGGTAGGAGAGCTTCACCGGCTGCGCCAGCGCCTGCATGCCGTGCTCGAGATAGGCGCGGCAGATCGGCGCGGTGCCCTCCGGGCGCAGGGTGAGGCTGCGCCCGCCCTTGTCCTCGAAGGTGAACATCTCCTTGCGGACGATGTCGGTGGAGTGGCCGACACCGCGCTCGAACAGCTCGGTGTCCTCGAAGCTGGGCGTTGCTATCGGCTCGTAGCCGGCGCGGGCGAAGATCGCGGCGGCGGCACGCTCGATCCGGCCGCGCACGCGCGCGGCGTCGGGCAGGACGTCGAAGGTCCCGCGGGGGGCTTGGTACTTGTGTCCCGCCACAGTGCCGCGACCTTACCTGCGCCGGGCGCCGACCGGCTGCCTACCGCCGCAGCTCAGCGAGAAACGGGTTCGTCGCCTGCTCCGCGCCCAGGGTCGTGATGCCCATGTGGCCCGGATAGACGGCGGTGGCGGGCGAATGGGAACCCACGAGCGTGCCGATCGACCGCATCAGGGTCGGGCCGTCGCCACCGGGCAGGTCGACCCGCCCGACCGAGCCCTGGAAGAGGACGTCGCCGGAGAAGATCGCCTCCTCGCCACGCACCGAGTAGGTGACGTGGCCGGGGCTGTGGCCGGGGGTGAAGATCACGTCGAGGGCGAGGCCGGCCAGATCCAGCGTCTCGCCGCCTTTCACCGTCTCCTCGGGCTCATGGCTCTCGTAGGGGCCGAAGCCGGGGTACGGGACGAAGGCCATGATGTCGGTCAGCAGCGGCACCTCGATCTCAGGGCAGTAGACCGGAGCGCCCGTCGCCCTCGCCACCGGCGCGACAGCGCCGATGTGGTCGAAGTGACAGTGGGTGAGGACGATCGCCTCGACCTCGGCGCCGGTCTCCTCGACCTCGGCCAGGATCCGCTCCGCCTCCTCGCCCGGGTCGACGATCAGCGCCTTGCCGGAGCCCGCGCTGCGGACGATGAAGCAGTTCTCGGCGATCGCGCCGACTGTGATCTGGCGGACCTCGAGGCTCACGAACGGTCGGCGCCGCGCATCCGCGCCCGCTCCCGGCGCCGCCACATCATCATGTCGATGTAGTAGCCGGCCGGGATGTAGAAGACCAGCATGAAGGCGCCAAGGCCGAGTGCCGCGCCGAGCGGGCGTTTGAAGAGCACCAAGAGCAGGACGGCGAAGATCACCGCGGCGCCGATGCCACGCAGGGCCGAGTTGCGCCAGGTCGGCGGATGGTCCCCACGGGGAGCGCGTTTTTTGGTCCCGGAGCGGGCCTGGGCTTTCGCCTCGGCCCGGGTCTTGGGGCGGGAACGGCGGTTGGCGTCGATGCGACCGCCCTGGGTGCCGCGGTGCTTGCGTCGGCGCTTCTTCTTCGTCTGAGCCATGGCCGGAATTTAGATGACCAGCGTCCCCAGCGCCCTCAGGAGGCGGTCGACAGGCGCGCCTCGATCGTCTGGGCCGCCGGGTCGAAGTCGCGGATCGGCACGTCGGCGGGGTAGTCGACGAGAGCCGCCGAGGGGATCAAGCCGACGACCTCGGACTCGATCGGCTTGGCGCCCAGCGGCTCGGCGAGCGAGCGGATCCTCTCGATCACCTCCGCCAGTGACACCTCGAACGGGTCGTGGACGTTGGTCGAGACCTGGGTGCGCCCGTCCGACAGCGCCAGCCCGATCGCCCGCACGCCGCGCGGCCCGCCGCCGGACTCGCGCAGGCCAGCGGCGACGGCGCGGGCTAGATCCGCATCGTCACTGTCGAGCACGACGTTGAAGGCGGCGAGCGGCGGTCGCGCGGTCACCAACGTCGCCCCCGCGGTCCGGTGGGGCAGCGGCGGCCCGTAGTCGGGGCTCAGCCCCCCTCCCTCCATCCGCAGCCAGAGCTCAGCGAAGCCGCCGTTGCGAAAGTAGGCGCGCTCGGCACGCTCGGGATGGCCTGCCATCTCGCCATAGAGGAAGACGGGAACCCCGAGGCCGCCGATCTGCGTTGCTATCTCGACCGCCTCGGTGCGAGCGGCGGCGCGATCGGTGGGGTCGAGCCAGACGACGGGGCAGACGTCGAGCGCTCCGATCGCAGGGTGCAGGCCTGCGTAGGAGTTCATGTCGACCGTCTCGACCGCCAGCGCGGCGCCGGCGAGGAGCGCGTCGCGCAGCGCCGCCGGACCGGCCGCGAGGGTGAATACCGTGCGATCGTGATCGGCGTCCGAGTGACGATCGAGCACGGTCGCGCCGCGCGAGAAGGCTACCTGCAGGGCGGCAATGCGGTCGGAGTCCTGCCCTTCGGAGACGTTGGGAACGGCGAGGAGACGCGGCGACGTCAACGGCTAGACGAGCAGCTCGCCGCCGCGGACGATCTCTTTGCCGTCGATTTCCACCGTCGGTTCGAGGATCACGCAGTCGAGATGGACGGGAACCTGAACCCCACCGCCGATTGCCGCCGAGGCGCCGAAGGCGACGTGGGCGGTGCCGAGGATCTTCTCGTCCTCGAGGATGTTTCCGGTCAGGGTCGCCTCTTCGTTGGTCCCGATCCCCAGCTCGGCGACGTTGGTGCCGTCCTCGCCGTGCCTGGTCAGCAGTTCGAGCAGGGTCTCCCCCTCCGGCCCGGTGGCATCGGTCAGGTGACCGTCGCGGACCGTCAGCTCGACCGGCGTCTCGACCTTGCCGACCCCCGCAATCGAGCCGTCGACCACCAGCGTGCCCTCTCCTGTGCCCTCGGCCGGCGAGACGAAGGCCTCGCCGCAGGGCAGGTTGCCGAAGGCGCCGGGAGCGTTGAGAACGCCGGCGTCGGCGATCGGAATGCGGTCCTTGAGCCCGAGCCGCAGGTCGCTGCCATGCTTGCAGGTGATCCGCGCCTCGTCGCCGCTGCGCAGCGCCGCGGCCACTGCCGCCCCCCGCCGCCTCAGCGCCCGCATGTCCGCGTTCATCAGCCGCGCCAGCATGTCCTCGGTGACGCCCGGAAGCGTCGCGATGCGGACACCGGCCTGGTTGGCGGCGCGGCGCGCGTAGGTGTGGGAGAGCGACTGGATCGTCGGCGCCAGCACCACATGCGAGGCGATCATCGCCGCCGCCACCGGCGTCGGCGGCTCAGCCCCATTGGAGTCGAGCTCGGAGATCACCGCCAGCGTCGCGTAGGCCCCATCCCCCTCGGCCTCGATCCGCATCAGCGCGCCGATGTCCTCGGTGACCGGGTTGCAGATCACCAGCACCTCTTCGGCCGGTTCGACCTGCAGACAATCCCGCAAGACCGTGCGCACCGCCCTATCGAGTTCCTGCGTCATGGCAACAAGGCTAAAGCCCCTGTGCCAACAGCGCCATCGCTACCATCCCCGAGCCCCGCCGGAGTAGCTCAGCTGGTTAGAGCAGCGGAATCATAATCCGCGTGTCGGGGGTTCGAGTCCCTCCTCCGGCATCGCAGCGCAGAGCGGAACGCGCCGCTTCCCGAAGCTAGGAAGGCTCAATTTGGCAGGGGGTGGCAAGGGAAGTGGCAAGGGTTCACGCTCGAAACGCCAGAACAAGGTGGGGGGGCCTGCCCCCCTCAAGAGGCTCCGCCAACGCGGCCGACTAAGTAGTGGGCCGGCCCCGACCCTCCGCCAAGACGATCAGGACCGGCCCATGTCGCTTACCGCTGCTTCACGATTTGCAGCAGCGGGACGACCGGATTGACCGGATTGACCGTCATTCCCTCTCACCTCCCTTCCCGTGTCGTCACCCCGGCTCTGCGCCAGGACGGGAAGGGCGAGGGTAAGAAATTTCTACTGGTGGAAATTTCTTACCCCCCTTGAAGGGCATTCCGAGCCTCTATGCTCAGGCCGCTGACGACTAGCGCCAAGGAACCTGACCAGAGAGGAGAAAGCAGCGGTGACCAACGAGCAAGCAGTCGGGAGGGTGCCCCTCAGGAAGCGCAAACGTCGGCCGGAAGATGCTCTACCTCACTCCGTCAATCACTGGATTCGCGTCGAACCCTTGGCGATCCTCAACGAAGGCGAATTCAGCACAGGGGAGATCGCGCGGATGATTGGCGAGGACGTTAAGAACGTCCGGCCGCACGTCCTCGACCTCTACAGGTCTGGGTGCATCGAGTTCGCCGGTCACAAGCTGGTCGGCGGGGGGATGAGGCCGGTCTACCGCGCTCTGGTGCTGCCTGTTGTCTACGACGAGACGTACCGCAAGATGTCGCTGGAAGAGCGACGTGATCTGAACAGCGCGGTCGTCCAGGGCATCTTCACGGAGACCATGTCCTCGTACCGGACCGACCACTTGAACCAAGACGAGGACCTGTGCTTGCTGTGGGACGCCCTAAACCTCGACGCAGAGGGAAGGAAAGAATTGCTGGCGCTCCTGACGGCGACGTGGGAAGGGGCGCAGGCGATCAATGGCCGCGCCGCCAACCGACTCGCGAAATCGGGGAAGGCGGGCGAGACCACTTTCGTCGGCCTGCTGGGATTCGAGCGTGGCCGATCCGGCAGGTTGGAGAGTGGCTACCACGGGGTGAAGAAAAAATGAGTGGTGGCGAAGCTCCGGTTGCCTAGCGCGTACCGATCTGGAACCGTCCACCGCTCCAAAGGACAAGAGCGTTTGAGTCTCCCTTTGTTCCAGCCCCCCAGGTAGTCGGGCCTAGCAGTCGTCAGCGCTCGGCACTTGGGGGGCTGGAACAAAGATCAACGTAGCCCGGTGATCCATCCGAATCAAGGGGCTGAGTCCGGGGGCAGCGCTCCGGTCCCGAGGAGGTGCCCCGGTGGCTTACCGCAGAAGTGGAGGAGTGGGCCACCGGGGCACAGCAAAAGCGACCAGCCATGCTCGACGCCCCAGCCAACTTAGGCAGTACCGCGCCATCAGCGAGTGGCGGCGTGTCTCTGCCCCAGGGTTTCTCTCGGCTCCGAGTCCGGGAGGAGGGACGGGGATGAAGGGGGGCGACGCGCTGGACTGGGGCGCGGTCGTCCCCCTCGCCGTTCACCCCACAAAGGTCGGGATCGCCGAAGCGCTCCGGTGGATCGGTCGGCCGCTGTCGGCCTCTGAGATTCAAAGGATCTTCGGCGGCGGCATGACCGCTGGATCAATCATGCACCACATCAGACAGATGGAAGGGTGGGGAGCGCTCGAATCGGCAGGTAGGGAATCGGGGGCACGCGGGGCACCGATGCAGTTGTTCACCTTCACCGACTTCGTGACGAGGATCGGGTGAGCGTGTACAGCGACGAGGGCAGACGGGCGCGACAGGACTACGCTCGGAGCCACCCCCTGCGGCTCCAAATCCTCGCACTGACCTCGAAGCGCAACCGATCACTTGACCCCGATGACCTGCGCCGGGAGTTGCCCGAGCGTCCCGCCGTCGCGGTGATCGAGTACCACCTATTGGTTCTCCGGCAGGTCGAGCTTCTGCCCCCCGACTGACATGCCGAAGTCTCCCCGCGAGAAGTTCTCCGAGAACCTTCGCTGCATACGGGCAAAGCGGGACATGTCCCAAGAGGAGGTTGCCCGCCTCACCGAAATGCACCGGACGGAGATAAGCCTGTTGGAGCGGGGGCGGCGGGAGCCACGACTGGGGACTCTGATCCGGCTCTCAGCGGTGCTTGAGGCTCCTCTAGGCGAGTTCTTCGAGGGCATTGATTGGGTGCCGTTGGTCCCGGAAGTCGCGACGCCGGGCCGGTTCGTCGTCGGGCCGGTGAAGGATGACTCCGCCCCCGCAAACCCACTCCTGCCCAGATAGACGAATGGCTCGACCGGAGGTAGATCAAGAAGCGGAAGAACTGCGGGAGCTGGCCGATATGCAGGGCTTCGTCCGCTACTACAAGGAGGCGCGCGAGCTTCAGGAGCGCGAACGCGACGAGGCAGAACGCGAACGCGACGCTTGGAAGAAATACGAGGCCGCGATGGACGCGAAGCTGTTCGTTCAGGCGAAGCTCGCGGTGTATTCCGTCTTGGCCCTGAGCGCCGTTGCTTGCATCGCGGTGGCTGTCGTCCAGTTGATCCGCTGGCTCCTCTGAGCCGCCACAGACTGCCAGGGAGGGCGCGCCGCCCCGGCCACGATTCACTCTCCCTCTCGCCGGGGCGGTGCAGCCGCAACTGAACTCCCGTTGATCCCCCCCGACCTACCCGCCAGACCAGCGCCGCGAGAGTGCTTGTCAAGGGCGCGCAGCGCCCGACCCCCGCGGGGGTTGACCAGCGCGAGCGGGGTGCTTCAATCGAACGGGTCGGGGACTACAGACCGATGCCCAGGTCTCGCCCGATGCTCCTGGTCCGCTCCCTGGTCCTGGTTAGCTGCTGCTCAAGGCCAAGGCGGCGCTGAGTCTCGGCAAGCCTTCGCTGTGCGGCCTCGCGAGTCGCGCGCGCTACGGCGTCCTGCGGCTCAAGACCGAAGGCGCTGCCCTTGTCCTTCACTCCGTGTTCGAGCCGGTAGCGCTCGACTCTCTGAACGCCGTGATCCCAAGCCCTCGCCCTGGTCGGATCGGCGGGCCTCTCCCCCAGCTCCTTGACGATGTAGGAGGGCGGCTCGATCCGGGCAGCCGTGAGCGCTTGCGCTGAGCGGGCGTCAAGAAGCTGGGCGGCGATCTCGCGCTCGCGCCGGACCTCCGTGCCCGGTGGCTCCATCTGCGCCAGCTCCGCCCTCTCCTCTGTCAGCCGTTCGCTGAATAGCCGCTCGCTTTCCGTGGCGTAGGGCAACTTCTGGCGGCGCTCGCGCCAGCCGAGCGCTTCGACGGCTTCACGGTCGGCGGTGGCTCGCTCGACCTGGGCGCGCCGCTCCTCCACCGCGCGGACCTGGCGGGCGTAGTCCTCCTGGCGGCGGGCCTCAAAACGGGCCGGGGTATCCAGCTTGTCTCGCCTCGCCGCCAGCTCGGCGGTGGGCAGCTTCGCCAGTTCGGCGCGCAACGCCTCATCATGCGCTGCGGTCTGGGCGCGGTCACGCTCGGCGGCTTCGCCAATGTGGGCGATTGGATCGCGCTCGGGTTCGGTCGGCGCGTACTCGCTGCGCTCGCCCTGAATCTCCGGCGTCGCGTAGAGGTAGGTCTGCTCGCGGGTGCGCGACGTGGCGACATAGAACTCCTGCTTGTCCATGCTCGGGTCGGCCACGACGTAGGCCCGATCCACGGTCGTGCCCTGAGCGCAGTAGGTGGTGACGGCGTAGGCGTGTTGAAGCGCGGGAGCTTCGCCGCCCAAGGTTGTGCGGTCCAGATACTCGCGGCCGACCTCGACGCGGCGCGCCTGGTCGATGCCCTCAAGGACGATCCGCCCACGCTCTCCGTCGACCTGGGCGACCTCCCAGCGCTCGCGGTTGTAGATGCCGCCGGCGCGGTCGTTGACGCGGGTGATGACCTGATCGCCGGCAGCGAAGGCAGCACCGCCGACCTCGATCTCCTCGGTGCCGAGCCTGCCTTCGGACTTGACCAGCTCGCGCGCGGTCGCATTCAAGCGCTCGACCTCGACGTTTCGCTTCGCCACCATCAGCGCGTCCTCGCCCTGGGAGTAAGAGCGCCACCAGTCTTCGACCATCGCCACGCGGCGCTGCTCAGCGTTTCCGGCGACCGTGATCCGCTCCTCGGATCGGTAGAGGGACAGGGCTTCCCGTCCTTGTCCCTTGCGGATGAGCTTCGCCGCGTTGCGGTCGAGTTCGTGGTTGTGGCGGAGCACTTCGTGCAAGTGGACGGGCTCGGTCCTATCCCCGATCGCGGAGAACAGGCCGCCCGCCTCGATCGCGCCAAGCTGCTCGGGGTCGCCGACGAGAACGAGCTTCGCCCCGGCCTCGTCGGCGTGGCCGATCACGCGGGCCAGATGCTCCGAGCCGACCATCCCGGCCTCATCGACCAAGAGAACCGAGCGCGAGGAGAGATTGATCTCGCCGCGATCAAGGTCGCGGAGCAAGCCCGCAACGGTCATCGCCTCCAACCCGTCGCCGCGAAGGACATTGGCGGCGCGCCAGGTCGGCGCTGCGGCTCGTAGCTCGAAGCCCGCCTGCGCCCAGCCTTCGGCGCAGGCGACCGTGGCGAAGCTCTTGCCGGTCCCGGCCTCTCCGATCACCACGGCGATGCCTTCGCGTCCGGCGAGCAGGCGGCGGACCATCTCACGCTGGTCGACCTTCAGCGTCGGCCGGGCCGCGATCACCCTGGCGGCGAGCAGCTCGCCCGCCTCACCGCGCGGCTCCTTCGCCATTCGCTCGGCCGCCTCAAGCGCCCGGCGCTCAAGCTCCCAGATTCGCTTGGTTGTGTGGCGGGTGCCTTTGGCGGTCTCGGCCACGGTGACGACCGACTCGGAAGCGAGGAAGGCGTCGGCGGCGCTCTCGACCTCATGGCCGGGCGCGCCGTTGGGAAGCAGGTTGGCGACAGCCTGGATCGCGTCGCGGCGGTCGAAGTGGGAGGCGTGGGCCGTTACCTGGCGGTCGAGCTGGGCCAGCGTCAGCTTGGCGGCAAGCTCGACCTCCTTGCCCATCGTTGCCGCGATGGCGTCGCGGTCCAGGCCGATCTCCTTCGCCTGCTCGCGCCAGCGCTCGCGCAGGCTCTCGGGAGCAAGCCCCTTCTCCTTCGCGTCGCGAGTGGCGAGCGTCGCCACCTGGCGGGCGCGGGCCGAGGCATCGGCACCGGCCGCCTCGAGTATTTCCGCGCGGCGGGTCGAGAAGGTCTTTAGCCACTCGTCCTTGAAGCCCTTGATCTCCGCGATGCCGTTGCGAACCGGCTGCCACTCGATGCCGAGCGTCCGGGTCAGTTCGTGGCGAAGGTGGGCCTCGTAGATGTATCCGGCCGTCTTGGCGTGCTCGTAGATCGCCGGGTGGTAGAGCCGGGTCCATTTGCCGTCTGGTCCCTTGGTCGCGTTGGCGATCAGCACGTGCGTATGCAGCTGCGGATCGCCGTTTCGCGAGGAGCGATGGAGGTAGGCGGCGGCGAGGAAGCCGTTGCCGTTGACGAACACCCTGCCGCCGTCCCCGGTGCTGCGCCTGGTCAGGCAGGCGTGGCGCTCCATGTAGGAGAGGGCGATTTCGACTGAGCGCTGGTGGGCGGCCTTGACCTCGGGGGAGACCTCCCCGCCGGCAAGCGCCCAGGTCAGGGAGACTGACTTGGGAGCGGAGAAGGTGAGATCGAATCCGGGGACCGGGCCACGACCGGGAACGGCTCGAAGTCCAAGCGGCTGGCCCGTCGCCGGGTTCATCCCGGTCAGCATCGCGACGAGCTGGTCGGGCTCGATCTCTCCCGACAGGCCCAGCTCGCGGGCGGCATCGCCCAGCCACTGACCTGGCTCCTCTCCCTCGCCGGAGTAGTAGTCCTCGGTGCCTTCGGCGACCTTCTCCAGGTAGTAGCGCTCCTGGCCTTTTCCGAGCTTCCCAATGCTGAGCATCGGAAGCTATGTCCAAACAGGCGGCCGAATCCGCCGGTTTTTTTTGTTAAGAAGCGCCATCGTCCTGGTACTCCAGGGAGGCTGGGCTTTTGCGTCACTGATTTGCTTCCTCACGACCTATAGGTCACGGAAAGGGGTCTTTTTGATCCACTTCTTTTGAAGTCCGGCGTGGCGGCTCCGCGCCCCCGGCGAGTTGAGGCGTGGCCGGGCGGCCGTTGATCCATCCCGCCGTCAGGCGGCTGGATAGTGCGTGAGGGCTGTGGCTGTTGTAGTTGTGGCTCTTGCCTAGGTAGCTCTCTGCTTGCCCTTCTGGCTAGCTGATGCTGGCTATTGGCTCTAGCTTGTCGTTGTAGTTGTGGCTTCTGACTTACTGGCTAGTTGCTCTTGCTGATTGGCTAGTTGTCGTTGCTGTTGTCGGTTGCTTTCTGATGGCCCTGTCGGTGGCGCGTCAGCGCCGCCGATCATCTTTTTCAGTCCGACGCCGCGAAGTTGGTGGCGCACCGGCCTGCCCTGCCTGGACAACGAGGTATGAGCCAACGCAGCGATGCAACGGCAGCCGGCGAGGGACAGGAGGGGCGTGAGCGGAATCCGTGGATCAAATTCCGGTCCCGATGGCACCTATGGGCCATGAGGCACTTTCCCGACCCGATCCGGCAACGCGCGGGGGCGCTGCCGACTCGCGCCGGACGTAGAGGAACCCGACGGATGCGCCGCTCACTTTTGACATAGAGGACGGAGATGAAGACCGAATTCCGAAGCAGCGCCATCCGATGAGCAGCATGCGGCTCGACATTGGCGACGAGCTGGTCGAGCGGATCGCCCAGCGCGCGGCCGAACTCGTTCAGCAGAACGGCGAGAGCGAGGTCGAGGACGGGTGGCTGCGGGGCGCTGACAAGATCGCTGACTACATCGACTCGCCCCGCTCGCGCGTCTATGCGCTCGTCTCAGCCCGGCGCATTCCGGTGCATCACGATGGCTCGGCTCTCATCGCCCGCAGGTCCGATCTTGATGGGTGGCTCCGGTCGGGAGGCGGGCGCCGACCATGAGCCGAGCAGCCGATAGACGCGGTACCGTCCCTGAGACAGAAGTGGGGCCGCGTGCTGAAGACACCGGCCCCGTGGCGACCGGCATAGGTGGAACCAGGCCAGTCGCGCGGGACAGGCTACCTACGCGCCAACCCCAGGAAGCGGCAGACCGCTGCACGATGCGGCGGGCTGCCAAGACAAGGAGGCAATAGCTATGGCAGCAAAGCTAGAAAAGACTCGTTACCCCGGCATCTACAGACGCGGCACTCGCTACGTCATCACCTGGGAATACAGAGGCCAGCAGCACAAGGAGTCCTTTGCGACTCTCACTGAGGCGCGCGAGGCGAAGGGCAACCGCAACGCTGGCGAAAAGCGGCCCAGGTCAAGAGTCCGCTTTGGCGACTACTTCGATGAGTGGATCGAGACCTACGCCGGGCGAACCTCGCGTGGGTTCTCGGAGACAACCCGCCCGGAGTACCGCCGCCCGATCACGACTCATGCCATGCCGCGCTGGAAGACCTGGAAGCTGTCTGAGGTCGAGCCTGCGGACGTGCGCGACCTGTTCGGCAAGATGCGCCGAGAGGACTGCTCGACGTCGCAGATCAAGAAGACGCGGGCTGCGCTGTCGGTGATGTTCGCGACCGCGCTTGAGGATGGCGTGTTGCGATCAAATCCGATTCTCGGCGTTCGTATCCCGGCTCCTCGCGATGACGAGGAACCAACCGAGGAAAAGGCCAAGGCATTGACGCGCGCAGAGTTGGCGATCTTCCTCGCCGCACTCCCAGACGACTGGCAACTGTTCTTTGAATTCCTCACCCACACCGGCCTACGGATCAGCGAGGCAATCGGCTTGCGGTGGGAACACCTCGATCTCGGCGAGAGTCCCAAGCTGGAGGTTCGCGAACAGCTCTACAAGGGAAATCGGAAGCGCCTTAAGAGCAAGGACGGCGAACGCGACCTCCCCCTCTCCCCTGGAATGGCTCAGCGACTCTTGGCACACCGCCGGGATGACTACCTGGGTTCGAAGGCTCCGGTCTTTACGTCGAAGGCTGGCAGCGAGCTACGGCCCGAAAACGTCTATCGGCGCGTCTTGGCTCCAACCGCCATCGGCGCTGGTTTCAAGATCGAGATAGAGGTTGACGGCGAGGAAGAGAAGCGGAGTCGCTCAACCGTTTCCTTCCATACGTTCCGGCATACCTGCGCAAGCTTGCTATTTGAGGCGGGCCGCAACGTGAAGCAAGTTCAAGCCTGGCTCGGCCATGCCGATCCCGGCTTTACGCTCTCGACCTACATCCACCTGATGGACGCGGGAGTAGGAAGCGCCGCCTTCTTTGATGACGCAGTAGAGACCGGCGAGGGGCAGGTAGCCGTTCAGACCGCCTAGCGTCGTTTTCGCGACTTCCGCTGCTTAGCCTTGCCGTGAGTCTTCTTCGGGCGACTACGGGCTTTCTGCCTTGCCCCAGCTCTCGAATTGACCGGCCTCTCCTTGACGGCGGCCGGGTGCTCTTTCGACCAGATCGCGTTAGCGATTTCCTCGGCGGAGGGCGGCGATGACGAAGCGGATTGGATCATCATCAGGATCGAGATCAACATTGTCAGCCACGTGGCAGGGTCGGACTTCGCTAGATAGCCCTTTACCGTCGGAGCCAGACTCGGAGCCTCAGCCTCTACCCGCGCAATCACCTCCTCGTCGGTCGCTTTTCCCTCTGCGCGACTTTCCAGCAACTTGATCAGCCCGTCTAGAGCCGCCGTCTCGAAGGTCGCAGCTTTGACCACGCGAAGCGTGTCGTCAATCAGATCGTAGGTTCCGTCCGGGACTTGGCCCCAGCCCCCGCATGACGGACACGGACCAACTTTGTTCCCACCCAACTGAATGTTGCTGCCATGACCTCCCACAAGACCCTTCGCACCGAAAACCGCGCCACAGTTCTCGCAGATAGCAGGGAGGATGGCCACAGCGGAAAAGACCGTAGCGACGGAGGCGGCCGGGAAGGTGTGCTCTCAGACGCCTTGAGGCTTCGCCAGAAGGTCTTCTTCTCTCAAGAAAAGCTCCCAGATCGAAACCGCGCTCCAGGCAAGCGGAAGCAGTTCCTGCTTCACGCCGCCCGCGCAGAGGACGAAGCGGTGACTTGGACTCCCGGTCGGCCTCGGCGGAGGGATGTACTCCAGCGCCATGAAGTGATTGGCGTCAACCGATGGATCGTTCAACTTCCAGTGCTTGCTCCCATTCGCAAGGTCGCGAACAAGCTGAAGCTCTCGCGAGCTGCGAAGGAGTCGATTAAGGCTGGGCCGCCGCGTCGGATCGGTTGCTAGAACCCAATCGCGCATGTGATTGAGGCAGGTGAACAGCGCCAGCGCAACGTCAATGACCTCGTCGGGTCCGCCCTTGGCCTGTTGCAGACGCCCTCGCCAACGCAGAACGCGGTCCCATTGCTCTTGGCAGGGATGTGGATGATTGCGGCCCCCGAAACTCACAAGACCAATGCTGCCCTGCCCAGCGGACGCCCTTAGGTCGTGAGACTCAGTTCTCCAGGGGTGGCAAGGGGGTGGCAAGGAAAGCCCCGAAAACAGCCGCAGATGAGAAAGGAGTCAAACTCGCTGAAATGGCTCTGTAGCGCCGTAAAGCCCTAACGGCAGCAAACTCCGGTAAGTCCAGACGCGGAATCATAATCCGCGTGTCGGGGGTTCGAGTCCCTCCTCCGGCATCGCCGAAAGCGCGCCCCGATGGCCGGGCCTTGCTACTGGGGCCCGTGCTGCCCGCCGAAGTAGAAGCCCAGGGCAGTACCTGTGAGTGCGATCAGTGGCGAGAGGATCCCGGCTACGAGATCCTTCGTGGTGCTCTCAGGGAGAAGATCAGCAGCCGTGAGACCAATGAGGGACAGCGCAACGGCGGAAAGCAGGGCGACAAGGCCGATGGCCAGCCACGAGCGCGTTGTCTCACGACGGGGCAGAGGATCAAACGTCGCCCCGACCTGCAGGACTCGCGGAGGGCGTACCGAGGGCGTCGGCTCCTCATCGGGCAGCACTTCAGGTGGTCCACTCATACGCAGCTATGTGCTGGTCAAGCGGCCTCAGGCTTGAAAATCAGCTCACGCAACGAGCCATTTTTCTCGATCAGGAGCTTCGCGCCAGAGGTAGTTTGCTCTTCAATGAACTTCTCGTTGAGGAGGGCTTGCTTGAGAGCTATCTCTGGCGGCACGTTATTTCGCTGGGCAATCTCAATCAACGCCCGCGCCGTCTCATCAGATAGCACGTACTGATCGCCGTCGATTTGAATCGTAATCGTCATAAAAAGTCCTTAATCATATTGTCAGCGCCGGACGGAATCTTCAAGGCGCCGCACAAGCCCAATCATATTCACCGGCCGATGCGGGCGGCTTCGCCGAAGCTACATTCGGAGAGCAGGGTCTTCAGTCCTGCTTGGTTTCGCAAAACCAGGTCGGCAAAGGCGTTCCCAAACATCTACCCGCGCCCGAAGTTCGACGCGGATTTTCTGGGTCAGGTGTTCTGGTACAGCGGCCCCTCGCCCCCCTCGGGCGTCGTCAGGCGGCCGCCCTTGGCGGTGATCGCGCCGCATTGGACACAGTTGGTGTAGTTGACGATCACGTCGACGTCGCCGCTCTCGGGGGCGTCGTCGGGGATCTCGTAGACGCCGGCGGGGCACATCCAGCGCCAGGTCTCGGCGATCTCGCGGGGGACGCGCTTCTGCACGCGGATGTGGTTGGGGGCGTCGTCGCGGGTGGCGTTGCCGCTGATGAAGACGCTGGAGAGCTTGTCGAAGGTGAGCTCGCCGTCGGGCTGGGGGTAGCCGTCCTTCGTATCGCCGATGAACATCGGCTGGGCGTCGTTGCGGTGTAGCTTCCAGCGCCCTCCCGGGAAGCGGCCGCCGCTGAAGATCATCGACGTCACCGCTGGCCCGCCCTTGAGGAGGCCCTTCTGGAAGGGCTGGCGCGTGTTGCGCTGCCCGTAGAGGTCCTTGCGGATGACCGAGTCCTCGACCGCCTGCTCGTAGCCGGAGAAATCGTTGCTGCCGGCCCTCAGCGCAGCATAGATCTGCTCCGCCGCGAGCACCCCGGCGGTGATCGCGTAGTGGACGCCCTTCAGCGCCGCAAGGTTGACCATTCCGGCCGCGTCGCCGACGAGCACGGCGCCGGGCATCGAGAGCTTCGGCATCGCCCAGTAGCCACCCGCCGGGATCGCCTTGGCGCCCCAGCCGACCCGCTCGCCGCCCTCGAGGATCCCGCGCACCATCGGGTGAGTCTTGAACTGCTGGAGGAGGTCGTGGGCCGAGCTGGTCGCGTCGGCGTAATCGAGATCAAGCACGAGACCGATCGAGACCAGGTCCTCGCCGGTCTTCTCGTCCACCATCGGGTAGATCCAGGTGCCGCCAATCTGGTGGTACTTGGAGGAGATCTTCAGCGGCCAGCCGGCGATCGTGTGGATCACGCGGTTGAGCGGCTTGGGCACCCTCCAGACCTCCTTCACGCCGAGCTCCCATACCTGCGGCTCGCGGCCCTCGTCGAGGTCGAACTCGCGCACCGCGGCGTCGGTCAGATGGCCCCAGCAGCCCTCGGCCAGCACGGTCGCCTTGGCGGCGATGTCGGTCCCCGGCTCGAAGTTGCCCAACTCCTCCCCCTCTTTGCCGCGGCCCTTGTCGCCGGAGCGCACGCCGAGCACGGCGCCGTCCTCGACGATCAGCTGCGTCGCCGCCGTCTCCGTCAGCAGGTAGGCGCCGGCCTCCTCAGCCTGAGCCTGCATGTAGCGGCAGAGCGCGGAGACGGAGATCACCTCGTTGCCGTGGTTGCGCTGAGGCGGCGGCGGTGGGATGCGGATCTTCGTCTTGCCGTTGGGCAGGGCGTAGATCGCCTCCTTCTTCACCTCGCCGAAGGCGAAGCCCTCCTTGCGCCATTGCTCGCGGCTGAGGTCGGGGAAGAGCTCGCCGAGCGGGCCCGGCCGCATCACGGCGCCGGAGAGATTGTGGCCGCCGCAGGTCTTCGCCTTCTCGATCACGGCAACCGGGACCTCACCGAGCCTCTCCATCGTCTCGGGGTCCTCGCCGAGCAGCTGCAGCAGGCGGTTGGCACAGGCGAGGCCCGCGGTGCCGCCGCCGACGATCGCGACACCGATCTCGATCCGCTCGTCCTCGCCGTCGAGGCCGCGCTTGACGAACTCCTCGACGGGCTCAACCGGGGGCGGAAAATCCGCCGGCACGACCTTGCCATTGCTGCTTGCAGAGGCCATCGAGCCACGATCATAGCCGTTGACTGACTAGTCAATCAGTGACGAAAGCACGTACAGGCCGGGTGCAACGCGCTACGGCTCCGCTGCATCCACAAAACGTTGCACCCGCGGTGTGGACGACTCGGGGGGTTGGTCAGCCCAGCGTGGCGCCGACGCCGTGCTGGCGGAACTCGTTGAGCATCTCGGTCATCGAGTCGACCTCGCAGGCGATGCCTTCCGCCCACGGCTTGTCGGGGTGCTCGTCGAGCGTCTTGTAGCCGTTGCCGCTGATCACGGCGACGACGGTGTCCTCGGGCCCGAGCTTGCCTTCGTTGGCGAGCTTGATCGTCGAGGCCACGGTGGTGCCGCCCGCCGGCTCGGTGAGGATGCCCTCGGTGGCGCCGAGCAGGTCGATCGCGTCGAAGATCTCGGTGTCGGCCACAGCCGCGGCCGAGCCGCCGCGCGAGATCACCGCGTCGACGACGAGCGCTCCGTCGCCCGGGGCGCCGATCGCAATCGAGTGCGCCGCAGTGTGCGGGGCCTGCGGTTTGACCTCGCCCGAGCCGTCGAGGATCGCGGTCGCGATCGGGCTGCAGCCCTCAGCCTGAGCCACGTTGATCTTGGTTCCCGAAGTCTCCGCCAGGCCAACCATCTCGAGCTCGTTCAAGCCCTTGTGGACGCGCGAGGAGAGAGTCCCGCCGGCCGCCGGGATGACGAAGTGGTCGGGCGCCTCCCACTCGAGCTGCTCGACGACCTCGTAGGCGACCGTCTTGGCGCCCTCGGCGTAGAACGGCCGCAGGGTGATGTTGGCGAACTGGATGCCGCTGGCGAGCGCCAGCTCGCGGCAGGCTCGGTTGGCTTCGTCGTAGTTGCCGTCGAGCTGGCAGACCGCGGCGCCCAGCGCCCGGCAGGCGCGTGCCTTGCCGCGCTCCATGTTCGACGGGTAGAAGACGTAGGCGGTGATGCCGGCCTTGGCCGCCAGCGAGGCGACGGCGGTGCCGACGTTGCCGGTGGAGACGCAGCCGATCTCGTCCTTGCCCAGCTCCAGCAGGCGGGCGACCGCCATCGAGACGACGCGGTCCTTGTAGGAGAGGCTGGGGCGCTGGGTGCTGTCATCCTTGAGGTAGAGCTTCTTGAGGCCGAGCTCGGCGCCGAGGCGGTCGGCGTGGATCAGCGGCGTGCGGCCGCTGTAGCGGCCCACGCGGGCCTTGGCGCGGGCGTCGACGATCGGCAGCAGCTCTTCGAAGCGCCAGATGTTGATCTCGCGCTCGGCCGGGGGTATCTCCGCCAGGCGCGCTTTCGCCATCTCATAGTCGTAGTCGATGTCGAGGCCCTGGCCGCAGCCGAGGCACTTCGAGGTCGTATCGAGCAGCGGCAGGCGCCGCCCACAGTCGCGGCAGACCAGTTCGGTAGCGCAGGAGCGGGTGCGGTCCTCGGGGCTCAGCATGGAGAGATCTCCTCGAGGCAGGGTACTGGGCGCCCTTCGGCCCTGTCGAACGGCCTCCTCCGCTGGGGCGCCCTCATCAGGTCACTGGGTATAACAGACGGGCATGCAGCGATCAAGCTTTCCTGTGCATTCCTTCCCCGTCCGAGAAGAGAATAGGCCCGCCCCGGCGGTGTCAGCTTCCGCGGGACGGGCCTAACCTTCGACCATCGCCTCTGGGCTCCGGCCTGAGCTACGGCTGCGTCGGGGCCGAAAATGCGCTCCCGGCGCGACTTGTCCGGCGTGGCCGGTCGCCGCCGGCCACGTCTCACAGCGCCACGGCCCATTACATGGCCGCCCCCCCTCTCCGGGGGCCAGGCTGCGGGAGGTGCGGGGGCGTGATGGCCGCGGTACCGGGCAGCGTCGTCGGCTGGAGGTGGGGCATTGCCCACGACGCTGTCGCCTCCCTGGTACACCCGAAACGGCCACCGACTCGACTCATGACTGGGTAACTCCTTTTGCCATCGCAAGGCGAGTGCCCCTGACTGGGTTCCCACCTCTCCGCTGGCGCTTGGTCGTCAGCATGGGTACGTATAACAGATTCTTTGGTACTGGTCAAGTATTTTTGGTGTAATCGGCGGGGCGAGGCTCGCGCCGCCGAAATTACATCGCCACCCTGGCGCGCGGCTGCCAGGTGAAGGTCCGCACAGCGTCCTCGAAGCCGGCGTGGATGAGGCTCTGGCGATCGGCGACGGCCGGCTCGCAGCCCGCCTCGGCGACCGCCATCATCCTGCATCCGGCGCTCCCTGCGTCGGCGATGCAGCGGTGCAGGACGGCGCGCTGGCCGATGCCGTCGGGCACGCCGGCAAGGCGCGAGGCGAGCGCGAGCACGGCGACGCCCTCGTGAATGTGCATCGCCACGTAGGCCAGTGGCTCGTCGCCGTCGACCGCGCAGTAGCAGCGCCACCCGTCGGCTCCCGGCAGATCGAGGAAGAAGGTCGCTGCCCAGTTGGCCAAGCCGAGGCTCTCGGCGAGCGGATCGCCGAAGCCTTCGTCTTCCCAGGGGTCGGTGCGCTCATAGATGTCGATCCCCGGCGGGGCGACAAACCGCGGCGGCGATCCGTCGCGCAACAGCTTGGCGGGTCCCTCGAGGAGCCGGTAGCGGTGCCGAAGAAGCCACTCTTTCGCCGCCGCCAGCTCCGGCAGGCCGGGCACGAGGGGTACGCGGTAGTCGACGTCGTGGCGCTCCATCCACCTGATCGCTGCCGGCAGGTGGCCGTCCGCGACCGCCGTTGGCGCCGCCGCGCCGAGGACGAAGTTGAGCGCCGGTTCTTCCGGTTCTTCAACCACCACGGCCGCCTCCACTGGGCCGAACCGGACCATGTCGATCCCGAGATCGACGACCGCGTCCTCGACGGCCGTGTCCCATAGGCCCCTCCAAAACCGCTTCTCGGCCTCGTCCAGGGCAACCGCGTCATACGGCAAGCTGCCTTCCGCTGCCACTCCTAAAATATATGGGTCCTAGACCGGAACAGTCAAGTTTTTTTGGATAAACCTGGGTGTCTCGACGAGCGCCTTCAGCGAGCGGCAGCCGAGGCTCCAGCGGGGCCCGGGAGGACCAGATGGACGGGCCAGGCGCCGACAAGATCGGCGCCATCCTCGAACCCGGCCTCCAGCAGAAGCGCCTCGGCGATGTGGGGCGCAAACGGCGCCAGGGCCTGGGCGAGGAGGACCAGCGCCGCCGCCTGGGCCTCGGCGTCGGCGCGGCTCAGCCCGCCGCGGCGCTTGACGATCCGTTTCTCGAAATCCTGGATCCGCTCGAAGAGCCGGGTGACGTTGCGAACGGCCTTGTGCATCTGCAGCTCCTCGAGGTCGGCTGTGACCCGCTCGAGGCCGTTGTCGCACCATTTGCGCAACCGCTCGCGCAGGAACTCGGTGTCGTCGGCCGCCTCGGCGTCCTCGGGGGCCTTCGAGGCGGATGCGAACCGCTCCTGCGAATAGACCCAGACGTTGTGGAGGAAGCGACTGGCGAAGCGCAGCGCGCCGTCGTTCCAGTTCAGGGTCTTGGCCGGGCCGGCCGCGTAGAGGATGGCGAGGCGGACCGTGTCGGCGCCGTACTGCTCGACCAGCTCGTCGGGGTCGACCACGTTGCCGAGGTGCTTGCTCATCTTGCGCCCGTCGGCGATCACCATCTCGTGGAAGAGACAGCCCGAGAACGGCTCCCCTTGCTCGAGAAAGGCGAACGGGCCGATGTCGCGCAGGGCCTTGGTGACGACGCGCTGGTCGAAGACGAAGCCACCGCTGTCGGAGCCCGCGACGAGGCGCTCCGACGGCAGCCAGTGGCGCAGGTCGGGATGGTCGAACATCGACTCGGCCCGGGCCTCGGGCGGAACCGCGGACGGGACCCAGAGCCAGAGGGCGTCGAAGTGGCAGTCGAGCGTGTCGGTCTCGCGCCGGGCCGGCTCGCCGCAGCGCGGACAGGCGACCTCGACGAAGTCGGCGCGCTCGGCCAGCGGGTTGCCCTCGCCGGTCGGCTCGATGTCGCGGGGAAGCGCTACCGGCAGATCCGCCTCGGGCACCGGCACCGCGCCGCAGGCATCGCAGTGGACGATCGGGATCGGCGTGCCCCAGAAGCGCTGGCGGGAGATCGAGAAATCGGCGGCGCGATAGCGGACCGCCGGCCGTGCCTCGGGCTCGCCGGATCCGGCTCCGCTGGGCGCCCCCTCCCCCACCCGTGGCGCTCGGGCGGCGATCTTCGCGTCGGCCTCGTCGACGCTTGGGATGCCCAGTGCCGCGGTAGGTCCGTAGCGCGCATCGACCAGTGGCGAGACAAGCACGGGCAGCGCCGCGTCGTCATTCCACGGCGCCGTCGCCGAGGAACCGGTATCGATCAGCGGCACCGACTTGGCGTCGCGGGCGCTGCGCTCCCAGCCTCCCGAGCGCAGGTCGTCGAGCTGCTCGCGCACGGCGGGCTCGGTCGCCCACCCCTCCAGCTCGGGATGGCGGGGAGAGAGCAGGACGAAGCTGGCCTCGGCCACTGAAGCGGCGTGCGGCGTGAAGGCGGCGAGGCCTGCGCCACCGGGGCCGGTCAGGTCGACCTCGACCCCGTCGCTGCGACCGAGGATGTAGCGCTGGGTGGAGAGCGAGATCTCGTCCCAGTCCTCGAGCTCGGCGAGGCGGCGGTCGTTCTCCTCCAGGTAGGGCGTGATCCGCAGGAACCAGGTGGGGCGCCGGATCAGGCGGACCTCGTTGTGGCAGCGCCAGCAGCGGCCGTCCTCGACCTGCAGGGCGGCGAGGGTCGTGCGGCAGTGGTCGCACCAATCGACGGTGGTGTCGTCGCGGTAGATCAGCCCGGCCTCGAGCAGGGTGACGAAGAGCCACTGCGACCAGCGGTATTGCGCCTCGTCGGAGCTGTAGAAGACGCGCTCGTAGTCGAAGGAGAAGCCGAGGCGCCTCATCTGCTCCAGCATCCGCTCGCCGCAGCGCTCGACCCAGTCGGCGGGCGGCACCTTGCGCTCGATCGCCGCCATCTCGGCCGGCAGGCCGAAGGCATCGAAGCCGAAGCCGAAGAGGACCGCGTCGCCGCGGGCGCGGCGGAAGCGGGCGTAGGCGTCCCCGATCGCGTAGTCGCGGACGTGGCCCATGTGCAGTTTGCCCGAGGTGAAGGGGCTCGAGGGCTTGATGTAGACGGCCGGCCGGTCTCCCGCCGGCGCCGGGGTCGCGAAGGCATCGCGCTCGGCCCAGGCGCGCTGGCGGGCGATCTCGACCTTGCCGGCCTCATAGCTCGATCTGGTGCTGCTCACCACGTCCGCCTTCCCATTCGCCCGGAGCCTACTTGCGTCACGAGCGAAATTATTTGACCATTAGGCCGCTGGGACTTAGTGTCCCTGCTGACGACTACACTGAAATCTGTAACGCTTGGTCCCGCGGCACTTGGCGGCGCCCCGGGACCCGGCAGAGATTCGGAGGGAGGTCCCCAAGGTGACAGAGGGTAGAGGTCCCATGGCGGTGGTCGAGGACCGCTTGGATGAGCAATTGGTGGAGCGGATGCTCGAAGCCGCAGCTGCCGGCCCCCCCGCGGAGCGGATACGCGACGCGGTGGAGACGGCAATCGACATAGCCGAGGCCGACCCCGCCGGGGCGCGCGAGGCGCTGTGGTCGCTGCGAGGCGACTGCACCGCCCTCGAGTGTCTCGAGGCAGGCCTGGAGATGAGCCCAGAGCGGGCAACGCTGGCGATAGGCGCCGCGATCCAAGTGCTGGAGGCCGAGCTGGCCTCCCCCGCCCCCAACCTGCGCGACCGCACGGAGGAGCTGGTGCGCTGGCTGGAGGGCGCCTGGTAGAGGCTGGCCTGGCCTCAGGCCTTGCGGCCGGCCACGAAGACCTCGAACTGCGTGTCCTTCGGCGGCCGCGGCTTGCCGCTGCCGCGGAAGACGTTGGCGAGCGACATGCCGACGGACTCGTAGATCTCCTCCAGCTCTTTGACCGAGTAGAGGCGCTGGCGAAACGGAATCGGCGAGACCCCCTCGAACGGTTCGCCAATCAGAATTGGTGTTGTAGATCCTTCTAAGTAGCGGGTGCGACTGTCCCAACGATGGTCGATCAGTTCAACCATCTCGGTCCCCTCGATCCAGGTTTTCTGCGGCAATTGGGTTTCGGCGTACAGGACGTTCGGAAGCTGCAGCAGATTGCTGCCACCAGGACGCAGCGCCGCGGCGATCACCTCGAACGTTCGGTGGTTCTCCTCTTCTGTCTCGAAGTAGCCAATTGCACCGTCGTTGAGGTTCAGCACGTAGTCGAACTGGGCGTCGAAATCGAGCTCGCGCAGATCTGCTTCCAAGAAGGTAGCTCCATCGATTGACTTGTTTTCCGCTTCGCCAACGGCGATTTCGAGCAGGTCCGATGCGATATCGACGCCAAGCACCGAGAAGCCGCGGCGGGCCAGCTCTATCGAATGCCGGCCGGTACCGCAGGCGAGGTCCAGTATTCGCTCGCCACCCTCGGGACGAAGCATTTCGAGCGCACGATCGATTTCCGCAACGGTCTGCTCGGCCCATGGCCGGAATACCGTTGCCGATACCGGGAATGCCGTTCGATACCAGTCGGATGGGATCTCGGTTGCGCTGGCCTGCTCCATTACTCGGAGATCTTAGCGTGCTGGCATGGCCTCGATCCAGTCCCACTCCCTGCCGCAAAGGCTTTGGGCTCGCGAGGTCGGGACGAAGCGCAGCGCCCGATCCTCCCCCGACCGGGCCACGACCAAGGGGCCGAGCGGGCCGTCGGAGCCGGCGCTGCCCGGGTGCAGATCGGGACCGCCAACCTTGACGGCGAAGGTGTGACGGCCGCGCCGCAGGGGCAGGCGACCGAAGTCGAGGTAGCTGCCCGGAGCGTTGATCTGCTGGCGAATCGCGCTCACCCGCCTCCCGTCCACGTAGAGGGTCGCCGCCGGGCGCAGCGAGCCGCCGAGCCATATCTCGTGCGGGCCGGAACTGGGCACGTCGGCTTCGAGCGCGAATTCGCCGGCTCCCGCCGGTTCGAGGTAGGTGGCCCCGGCGGTGCTGGGGGCGAGATAACCGCTGCGCTTCGCGCTCCCCAGCTTCAGCGCCAGCGGGTTGCTCGCCCGGGCGGCGACCAAGCGCCCGCCGACGGCCTGGGCCTGCCCGGCAAGGGCGAGAACGTCGGCGCAGCGGGGTACAGCGGCCGCAGCGACTTCGGACCCGAGGGGCAGATGGGCCAAGGGCGCCGCTGCGCCGGCGGGTCTTACCCAGACGTCGTAGTAGCGCCCGCGCCAGGCGAGGCGATAGGGCTCGGGCGGCCGGCTCCCAGCGGGCGAACGACGCAGGACCAGCGCCCGGTAGGTGAGCACCGCGGGCAAGGCGAAGCGGTCGATGTCGGCCGATTCGCCCTTTTCCAGGGTGGTGCCGTCGCGCAACTCGACCTGGCGGCGGCGCAGCTCCGAGGCGCCCTCGGGGGCCATGTCACGGAGGAAGTGGCGAACGCCGTAGGGCTGGTATTCCGTCATCAGCGCCGGTTCGACGCCGGCGAAGCGCTTGCCGATCTGCTCCATCTCGCCAAGCTGCGCGCGAGGCGCGAGGCTGACGCCCCCATAGCCGAGCGCGTTCGACCAGACGATCCCGGCGGCGAGCAGGACGGCGGCAGCGACCGCGACGCCGCGAGCGCCGAGACGAGCGAGGACGCCGAGCCCGAGGAAGGCGAAGAGCAGCGCGAACGGCGAGACGATCGCGTAGGACTTGGCCGCGACCCAGGCGGAGCCGAAGATCGCGATCAGGGCGCAACCGACCGCGGCGCCACCCAGCGCCACGAGCAGGCCGGGATCACGATCGCGGAACGCCCCCCAGGCCCCGACGGGGATCGCCACGATCACCAGGGCGATCAGCGCCCCGCCCAGGAATGCCGAGGCAAGCGGTTCGCGGAAATCGTGGGCCGGCCAGATCCCGAGCAGGTGGGCGGGGCTGATCGGCCCGGCGAGGTTGCCAAGGTCGGTGCTGGCGCTGAGTAGGAATTTCGTCGATTCCGGGAAGAGCGGGTGCCCGATCAGGCCAATGGCGACCAGCGGCACGAGCCAGGCCGCGAAACGCCAGCCGCTGGCCCAGAGGCCACCGGCGCCCCACCTGAGCACCAGCAGCACGGCCGCCGTGCCGAGCAGGCCGAGCAGCCAGGGCCCGGCGCCGAAGCTGACCACTCCCGCCATCGCCGCGGCGGCGACCGCCAGGGGCAGGAGGTTGCGGATGGAGGGCGCCTCGTCCTCGATCACCTGTGGCGCCAGCGCCGCGATCAAGCCGACCAGGGCCGCGGTCACCAGCTCCTTGATCCCGCCCCACATCGCGTAGGCAAAGATCAGTGCCGCCTGCGCCGCCAGGAACACCGCCACGGCGCGGACAGCGGCGGCGACACGGACCCGCGCGGTGATCTGCCAGAGCGCGAGGGAGGTGAAGCTGGCGAGCAGCGCCAAGTAGGGCTGGAAGACCCAGGCCAGATCCTGACCGCTGAGCTTGGCGCCAACCCCGAAGGGGACGAAGGCGCCGACCGGGTACCAGCCGGCGAGGTTGAAGTCGAGCGTTGCCTCGTAGCTCGAGGGAGGCAGGCCGGCGATGTCGCGTCCGTGCTCCATCAGCCGGTCGGTGATCGCGAACCAGGTGGCGGTGTCGTCGAGCTTGACGTAGCCGGCGAAGGTAGCCTCGCCGGAGAGGACGACCGGAGCCGCGAAGACACAGAAGACGGCGAGGGCAAGGAGCAGCGCCGGGAGCTCCGGGCGGATGCTCCTCCTGTGCAGCGCCGCAACTGCGAAACCGGCGGCGGCCAGCAGAGCGACAAGGGGCGCCGTCCAGGGCGCCGTGGTCGACGAGCCGGTCGTCGCCAGCCCGACCACCGTGACGCCAGCCATGCCCAGTGGCGCCAGCAACGCGCCGGGGAGCCGACGGCCGCTGAGCTCCTCGACGAGCAGGCCCACGCCGGCGCAGACCGCGAGGAGCAGCACCGGGAAGACGATCCAGGCGGCGAGCACCGGTTAGATCAACGGTCCGATCGCCCGAGCGAGCGCTAGGCGAAGGTCCAGAGCTTGTTGCCGAGGAAGTTGAACGGCATCGCGACGGCGACGGCGATCGCCTGCGCGGAGAGGTCCCCGAGCGAGGCTCCTTCGACCAGCGCCTCGAGCACTGCGAGGTTGATCACGAGGGCAGCGACGCTGACGGCGAAGAAGCGCGCTGCCTGGAAGCCGGCGTGGCCGTCGCCGGCGGTGAAGGTCCAGTGCCGGTTCCAGAAGAAGTTGCTGCTGACGGCGACGCAGAAGGCGCCGATCGCGGCGACGATGTGGTGAACGCCGAGATTGCCGCTGAGCAGGGCGAAGACACCGAGGTTGATCAGGTAGCCGGAGACACCGACCAGGCCGAACTTGAGCAGCTGCCACCAGCTCGCCGGACGGCGGGCGGCGGCGCTCAGCCGGCCGGCGAATTCTGCCGCGCTCACGGCCGGCTCACCCCGGGGCCGTCGGCGATGACGGCATTGACGCCAAAGCCTGTGCGCACGTGGCTCAGCACGTGGAAGGGGATTTCGCGGGTGCGGTTCGACATGTAACGGGTCAAGGTGAGGCGCTCGAACCTTACCCGGGCGAGTGGGTGGAACGAGCGCGGAAGTCCGGACGGCTGGCCGACCGTCGACTTGCTGATCACGTCGATCTCGCGCATCGGCGTGTCGCCACTGTAGATGCGGAGGGCATGGTCTTGGAGGTAGAAGCGGACCGGATCGGCGGCGAGCTTCCAGGTTACGATCGCGCGCGGGCCGCGCGCGGGGCCGAGTGCGTCGGTGAGGGCACGGAAGTCGGGGCGCTGCAGGTTTGGCGTCTGGGTGACGTGGACGTCGAAGGCGACCCAGTAGGCGCAGAGCGCCAGCGCGAGGAGCAGGCCGATGCGGCGAGCGCCGTCGACGGCGAACCCGATCGCCGCCGCGACCGCGAGCGGCAGCAGGGCCGGCAGCAGGTTGCGCTCGACCACGTAGTCCTTGCCGAACAGCACCGCGAGCAGCGCCAGCGCGGCGACGCCGAGGCCGACGACGAGGCCGACCAGCGCCCCGCGCCGCTCCCTGTTCGAGCCGCGGATGGCGACGAGCAGCAGCGCCGCGCCGATCAGGACCACGGGCAGCAGCGCGTAGCGCTCGCGCGGCGGCTCGGCGATCACGTGACCGGTCTCGCCGACGAGGAAGCTGATGCCGGTCTGAAAGAAGCGACCCGAGAGCGGCGTGAAGTCGATCCAGCCGATGTGCGCCGGGTTGACCTGGGCCGTGATCAACGGCAGCAGGGCAAGCCCCGCTGCGGCCACGGCGGCGAGCGCCGGCAGCACCGCGCGCCAGCGCGAGCGCAGGGCGATGAGCAGCCAGAGCGCCTCGATCGCGACCGCGAAGACGGCGAAGTAGTGGCTGCAGAGGGCGAGTGCCGAAGCCAGCGCCCAGAACGCCAGGTCGCGGCCCTTGCCGGTGTGCCGGGCGCGGACGAAGAAGTAGAGCGAGACGGCGCAGAAGAAGACGAGGACCGCGTAGGAGCGGGCCTCCTGCGAGTACCAGATCAGCATCGGGTTGACCGCGGCAAGGGCGGCCGCGATCAGGCCGGCGCGCCTGCTCGCCAGCTCCGCGCCGACGCAGTAGACGATTGGCACGGTGGCGGCGCCGAAGAGCGCCGTGAGCGAGCGCAGCCCGACCTCCCCCGTGCCGAACGCCTTCGCCCATCCCCAGGCGAGCACGTAGTAGAGGGGCGGGTTGGACTCGCTCCGCTTCACCTGGTCCAGCATGTCGGCGAAGCTGCCGGGAATGACGCGGGCAGCGGTGATCACCTCGTCGTGATGGAAGCTCTGCACGTCGAGGCTGGCGAAACGCATGGCAGCGCCAAGGGCGGTTAGGAAGGCCAGCACCCAGAGGGCACCGGAGCGGGTCGGCGTGAGGGTCAAGGCGCGCAGGGGCTTTTCGGCATCGGACGGCCGGGACCGAACGACGGTGGAACCGCGGCGGCGGAGCTGCCCCACTCTCGATTTGGCCGGGGGGCCAGTTGGAAGCTGAGATCCGCCCCGCGGGCGAGCGCGCAGTAGGTGGTCCAGGGCCGGCTGTAGGCATGGCCGCCGATCCGGAGGCTCTCTATATACGGGGCATTCGGCAGGCCGAGGGAGACCGTGCGCCTGCGCTTCCCCCGGCCCTCGACGCGTTGGGCGCTGGCCGAGATCGTCACCCGCCGGCGGTGGGGCATCGCGATCGAGGCATGGCCAAACAGCGGGCTGCCGATCGCGAGGAGGCCGACCCCCGGCACCTCCGGGTAGAGACCGAGGGCGCCGAACACGTACCAGGCCGACAGCGTGCCGAGGTCGTCGTTGCCGGGATAGCCCGCCGGGGCCGTGCTGTAGAGCCGGAGGGCGCGGCGGACGGTCGCCTGCGTCCGGTATGGGCTCCCGGCCCAGTCGTAGAGCCATGGGACGTGCAGGGTCGGCTCGTTGCCGAGCAGCGCGTGGTCGGTGTGGGTGCCGCCGGCGCCGCCGTTGAGCTTGCGCAGGAAGCGATCCAGGCGGGCGGTGGCCGTCACCCTGCCTCCCATCGCCGCAAAGAGCCCGGCGGGATCGTGGGGCGCCATCCAGCTGTACTGGACGGAGTTGCCCTCGACGAAACCGCCGCCGCGAAGGTTGTCGTAGTTGGCTGGGAAGGAGCCATTTTTGTAGCGGGGCTCGACCTGGCCGCCGTTGGCGCCGAAGAGCTTGCGCCAGTTGCCTGAACGCTGCATAAATCGGCCGTAGGTGGCCCCATCCCGAAGCGAGCGCGCCGCGAACTGGGCGATGGCAAAGTCGTCGACCGCGTACTCGAGCGTCGTCGCCGCGGAGCCCCAGACGTCGTCGGGGCTGCCGTAGATCGAGTTGGCGTTGCGGACATTGGTGTCGAGGTCGTAAGGGACATAGCCGAGCCTGAGGTAAGCGGCGAGGCCCTGACGCTGGAGATATTCGCCGTTGGCGCTGCGGCAGGGTTCGTCGGCGCCCTTGAGCATTGCGGCGAGAGCGGCGCCGCGATCGAAGGCGGTGGCGCCAAACGCCGCCGCGGAGGCGATCAGTGGGTCGGCCGAGTCACCGACCATGGTCATGCTCTGTCCATTGGCGTAGGGCCAGCGGGGCAGGCAGCCGCTCTCGGCGGCATCGGCGAGCAGCGAGCGCACCATCTCGCTCGCTCGCCGCGGAGCCAGGATCGAGAGCAGCTGGATCTGGGTGCGGTACGTGTCCCAGCCGGAGAAGTCGGCGTACTGGATGCGGCCGCGGGCGTGGTGCAGCAAACCGTCCATGCCGATGTAGGCGCCGCCGACGTCGCTGAAGGTACGTGGGGCCAGGAAGGCGTGGTAGAGCGCCGTGTAGAAGGTGTCGATGAGGCGGGGCGGGCCGCCGCTGACGCGGATCCGCCCCAGCGACTGGTTCCAGGCGCCCTCAGCGCGATCGGCCACCGCGCCGAATCTGCGCCCCGGATTCTCGGCGGCGAGGTTGGCGCGGGCGTCCTCGACGCTGACGAAGGAGACGCCAACCCGGGCGGTGACGACGCGCTTGCGGCGGGTGTCGAAGCTCGCGTAAGCGCCGGCGTCGGCACTGATCGCCGGGTTGGCGGGCGGCTTCTGGCTGTCGCTCGCGGCGGTGGAGCCACTCGCGACCCTGTTCCCTTCCCAGGTGCCGTAGCCGCCGAAAGGACGGTCGAAGATCGCGGCGATGTAGACGCGGTAGCGAGGCCGCTGGCCGCAGAAGAGGCCGCTGGAGGCGGTGCCGTCGACCTCACGGCGCTCCGGGTCGATCGTCACCGCGGCGAAGTCATCCGGCTGGGCGCTGCCGCCGGCGTTGACGAGGACGCTGGAGTGCGGGTTGCGGGGAAAGGTGAAGCGCGCCATGCCGGTGCGGGTCGTCGCGGTCAGATCGACGTCGATGCCGGCCCCGTGCGCCGGGTTTAGGTGCACCGAGTAGAAGCCGGGCCGGCCGCTCTCGCGGGCATGGGAGAAACCGGGCTGGAGCTCGCCGTCTAGTGAGGGCCCGGCAGCGGCGGGCGAGTCGTCGAGCGGCTCGGTCGTCGGCAGGAAGGGAAAGTCGCCGTAGAGCGAGCAGCCTGCGCCGGCGAGGTGAGTGAGACTGAAGCCCTTGATGTGGGAGTCGCGGTAGTCGTAGCCACCGCGGCCGTTGCGGTCGGCCGGCGTTGTGTCGGGGCTCCACTGGACCATGCCGAAGGGAACGGCCGCGCCCGGAAAGTTGTGACCGCCGCCGAAGGTGTCGTGACCGGGTCGGGTGCCGGCGAAGACGTGCACGTGATCGGCAAGGCCGGCGCCCTGGGCGACCGGGACCGCGATGGCGAGGGAGGCGAACGCTGCCGCGATGGCGATGCCTGGGCGTCGGATCAAGGCGTGAACGTTAGACGTGCGGTCGCGTTTCCCTCCGCATGCGGGAGAAAAGTGCGACCGCACGGAGTCGAGGGCTGGCTTAAGGTTCTCCATCCCTGAAGATTTCTTCAGGGATGGAGCTTCACCACCAATGCGAGCCAGAACCGCCATCCTCATCGTCGGAGTCGCCGCCGCGGCCACGCTGGCGGTCGTCCTGGCCATGGGCGGGGGAAAAGCCAGCCCCAACGCCGAGGGCGCGATGACGGCCGTGCCGGGCGAGCCCAGCGTCGAGATCGTCTCGCCGCGCAACGGCGCCCGCCAGACCAGCCGCGCGGTCGTGGTCAAGGTCAAGGTCCGCGCCTTCCAGCTGGCGCCGCGCCAGTTCGGCGGCGAATCGCAGTTGCGTGAGGGCCACATCCGCTTCGGCCTCAACCGCGTGCCCGACTGCGTCGATCCGGTCAAGCTGCAGCGAGCGATCAACAGCCCCTTCGGCAACGGCCGCCTCGTCGGCGCCTCCTTCGACTTCGCCAAATACTCCGGGCCCAACGGCGTCCTCGCCGAACGGATCGGCTCCGCCGGCAGCTACTCGCCCGCGACCCGGCCCGAGATCTACTACCACGACCTCAAACCCGGCTTCTACCGGCTCGTCGTCAACCTCGCCCAGAACGACGGTTCGACCACGCCCTTCCACGCCGTCACCAACTTCCAGATTCTTCCCCGGCCCGGCCACGGGCCAAAGTGCACAGGCAGCAAGGTGCCGAGCGTCAAGGCGGCCGCGTTTGGCTGAGTCGGCCGCGCGCCTTTCGCGCCGTTCAAGTCACGGAAACGCGCGATTCAGCGCACCACGCGTGCAGACAGATCGTTACGGTGGCATCATGGAGACGATGAGAGAAAGCTGGACCGACGAGAGACTCGATGACTTCCGTGACGGGATGGCTGAGTTCCGCCGTGAGACAAAAGAAGAATTCGCGACGATGCGCCTGGAGATGAGAGAGGAATTCCGTGCGGTGCGAGGCGAAATGCAAGAAGGATTCGGAGCGCTGAACAAACGCTTCGACACTATGCAGGGCTCCTTCGACGCTATGCAGCGCACAATGATCCAGGTCGGTGGCGGAATGGCGACGGCGTTTGGCGCCGCCCTGGTTGGTCTCATCGCCACCCAACTCTGAGTACATCCAAGCGTCCGGCAAGCAATACTTCACTTTGTATAGTGGGTCCAATGCGGACCTACCGCCGTTTGATGGGTTTTTTGCGCCCCTATCGTCGCCAGCTCTGGGGCTCGCTGGCCTTTGCCTGGGCGGCGATGGGGATGACGGTGCTGATCCCGTGGTTGATCGGGCGCGCCGTCAACGCGATTCAGGACCATGACCAGCCCGACCTGTTGCCGCTGGCGCTGGCGATCGTCGGGGCGGGGATCCTGCGCCTGGGCCTGACGGTGGTGCGGCGCCTGGTCGCCGGCAGGGTCTCGCTGGCGGTCGAATTCGACCTGCGCCAGCTCTTCTACGCGCACCTGCAACGCCTCGAGCTCGGCTTCTTCGATTCCCAGCAGACCGGGCAGCTGATGTCGCGGGCGACGGTGGACCTGCAGGCGATCCGGTTCTTCCTCGGCTACGGGCTGATCTTCATCACCCAGAACCTGCTGACGATCACCCTGGTGACGATCGTGATGGTCGCGATCAATCCGGTGCTGGCGCTGATCGCCCTGATCCCCGCCCCGCTGATCGTCTTCACCGCCTCCCGCTACAACCGCGTCTCGCGGCCGGCCCAGCAGGAGGTGCAGCAGCGGATCGCCGAGCTGACCGCGGAGGCCGAGGAGAACATCTCCGGCGTCCGCATCGTCAAGGCCTTCGCCCGCGAGGAATACCAGCTGCACCGCTTCCAGCGGGCGGTCGGCCGCGTCTTCGACCAGAGCATCTACTCGACCAAGCTGCAGGCCTTCTTCTCGCCGCTGATCGGCCTCTTGCCGCAGATGGGAATCGCCCTGGTGCTGCTGGTCGGCGGTCGCGAGGTGATCAACGAAACCCTCAGCCTCGGCGACTTCACCGCCTTCTACACCTACCTGGTGATCCTCGCCGGGCCGATGCGGATGCTGGGCGTGGCGATGGGGATGGCGCAGCGGGCAATCGCCTCCGGCAACCGCCTGTTCGAGATCCTCGACCGCGAACCGCGGATCGAGAGCCCGCCCGAAGCGCCGCCGCTGCCGGCCGGCGGTGGCAGCGTCCAAATGAAGGGCGTGACACTGCGCTACGACGGCTTCCGCGCCGACGCATCCGATGTTGACCACACTGGAGTGGGGTCAACATCGGATGCGGCGCTGACCGATGTCGAATTCGAGGTGGCCGCCGGGCGCACGGTTGCGCTGGTCGGGCCGTCGGGGTCGGGTAAGACCAGCCTCGTCGCCCTGATCGCCCGGCTCTATGACCCCAGCGAGGGCTCTGTGGTGGTCGACGGCGCCGACGTGCGCTCGGTCAAGGTCGACTCGCTGCGCTCCGAGATCGCCTTCGTCGGCGACGAGAGCTTCCTCTTCAGCGCCAGCGTCGCCGAGAACATCGCCTACCCGCGCTCCGACGCCACTCGCGAGGAGATCGAAGCGGCGGCCCGGCGCGCCCAGGCTTCCGACTTCATCGAGGACCTGCCCGGCGGCTACGACACCGTAGTCGGCGAGCGGGGCCTGACCCTCTCCGGCGGCCAGCGCCAGCGGGTGGCGATCGCCAGGGCGCTGCTCGCCGATCCCCGCATCCTGATCCTCGACGATGCCACCTCCTCGGTCGACGCAACCACCGAGGCGGCGATCAAGTCCGGCCTCAAAGAGGCGATGGCCGGGCGCACGACCTTCATCATCGCCCACCGCCTCTCCACCGTCTCCCTCGCCGACGAGGTGATCGTGATGGACGGCGGGCGGATCGTCGACCGCGGCACCCACGCCGAGTTGCTCGAAGGCTGCAGCTTCTACCGTGAGATCGCCGAGCACGGCCTCGCCGACTCGGTCTTCCTGCAGCGCGATCTCGAGCAGCGCGAGGAGATGGCGCGTCTATGACGTCCGAACGGAATCGCTTCCGCAACATCGTGCTGCTCTTCGCCGCGGTCTGGCGGCTGATCCGGGGTGAGGACCAGCGCGCCCGCAAGGTGCGCTGGATGATCGGGCTGCTGCGTCCATATCGCGGCAAGGTCGCGCTGATGTTCGTCGCCCTGCTGGTAGCGACCGGCGCCGGGCTCGCCCCGCCTTACCTCGCCGGCAAGGCAGTCGACTCCGGCATCGTCACCGGCGACGTCGCCGCGCTGGACTGGATCGTCGCCGCCTTCGTCGTCGTCGCGACCCTCTACGCGCTCGCGACGTATCTGCAGACCTACCTCGTCGGCTGGGTTGGGACGCGCGCCCTGCAGGACCTGCGCGAGCGCGTCTTCTCCCACCTGCAGACGATGTCGATCGGCTTCTTCACCCGCCGCAGCCCCGGCGTGCTGATCAGCCGCATGACCAACGACATCGAGGCGCTCAATCAACTCGTCACCGACGGCGTCGTGACGATGTTCTCCAGCCTGCTGACACTGGTCGGCGTGGTCGTGATCCTGCTCGTGCTCGACGTCAAGCTGGCCCTGGTCACCTTCATCACCTTCCCCCTGATCGCGGCCGCCAGCATCGTCTTCCGGATCGTCTCCCACGGCGCCTACCGGGAAACCCGCGAGCGGATCGGCGCGATCACCGGCTACCTGCAGGAGACCCTGCGCGGCGTGCGGGTGGCGCGCAGCTTCGGCCAGGAGCCGCGGCACACGGCGGCGATGACGGATCTGAACGGGGCCAACCGCGAGGCCAACATGCGGACCGTCTTCCTCAACGCCTCCTACTTCCCGGGGGTCGACCTGCTCGCCTCAGTCGGCACCGCGGCGATCTTGCTCTACGGCGGCAACCAGGCGATCGACAACGCGATCCAGATCGGCACGATCATCGCCTTCATCGGCTACCTGCAGGTCTTCTTCCAGCCGATCCAGGAACTCTCCCAGCTCTACACGACCTACCAGCAGGGCATGGCGGCCCTGGACAAGATCTTCGAGCTGCTCGACACCGAGCCGGACATGATCGATGCTCCCGGTGCGATCGACCCCGGCCAGCTGCGTGGCGAGATCGAGATGGAGGGGGTCTGGTTCTCGTACGAGGATGAGCGCGAGGGAGCGGGAGCAGAGCACCTGCCGGCTGATGTCTGGGCGCTGCGCGACGTCGACCTCCACGTGCCCCCCGGTCAGACCCTGGCCTTGGTCGGAACCACGGGCGCGGGCAAGTCGACCTTCGCGAAGCTGGTGGCCCGCTTCTATGACCCCCAGCAGGGG
>Ga0190274_10000256_pt1 | contig 34645 bp, 27 predicted proteins | sample Popmic531T_FD_133002 | JGI IMG/M metagenome (GOLD analysis project Ga0190274, IMG submission 133002) | Populus adjacent soil microbial communities from riparian zone of Yellowstone River, Montana, USA - 531 T | ecosystem: Environmental > Terrestrial > Soil > Riparian zone | place: USA: Montana... | reverse complement strand
GAATGCTTTGAAGGGTTTCAGGGGAGTACGAATTACGAATTCTTTGAGGGTATACATCGAATCCACGAATTACGAATGCTTTGAAGGTTTTCAGGGGAGTACGAATTACGAATTCTTTGAGGGTATACATCGAATCCACGAATTACGAATGCTTTGAAGGGTTTCAGGGGAGTACGAATTACGAATTCTTTGAGGGTATACATCGAATCCACGAATTACGAATACCTTGAAGGGTATCAGGGGAGCGCGAATTACGAATCCGTTTACGGAATTCATCGAATTCACAGATGGGTTCTTAACGAGGTTAATCAGAAATGTGATATTTAATTTGCATGGACATATTGATAATTAAGTGTTTGTGGTTTTTTGATTATAAAACTCAAAAAGTTAACAACTTTAAATTGGAATTTTCTCCAAAGTAGAATTTTGAATTTCCAAAAATGCTATTATTTTTGTGATACAATTTTTCAATATTTTTCATTCTAAAATTTTTCTACATGAGTATTTCAACAAAAATCGAATTAATTTATCCTGAGCTGAGCTATCAAATTAATGGGTGTGCATTTAAAATACACAATAAATTAGGCTATGGCCATTTGGAAAAGGTGTATCAAAAGGCACTAAAAATTGAGTTTGAAAAGGAAAAATTCACTTTTGTCGATCTAAAACAATTGCCTGTAATTTACAGTGATCAAAAAGTGAGCACTTATGTGCCAGATTTTCTAATCGAAGACAAAATAGTAATTGATCTCAAGCGATCAGGAAGGATTACTCCGGAAGATTATGAGCAATTGAAGCGTTACTTAAGAAGAACTGGTTACAAATTAGGCTTGATCATTCATTTTGGTTCTGAAGGAGTTATAAGTAAGCGAGTGCTCAATTTATACTAAAACTTCCTTTCCATCAATATCTAATTTTTGAAATCTTGAAACCCGAAAGTGGTTTCTCAGCGATTTCGTAATTAGTAGATTCGCTGTGGTTCTTCAAAGAATTCGTAATTCGTACTCCCTATTGGTCAATCGTACGATTCAAACTTGATGAACTTCTTATCATACCCCATTGCCTCCAGCCTGTGGCGAGCTTCTTTGAGCATGTCGGCCCAGCCGCAGATGTAAAAATGAGCGGGACGTTTGTCGGCGAAAATTTCTTCATACACCTCGTGCACATAACCTTTCTTGCCTGTCCAACCCGGATTCTCGCGCGATAACACCGGGATGAATTTGAAATTCGGCATTTCCTTTTCCATTTTCTCGAACTCTTCCCTGTAAAGGATGTCTTTCTCCCAACGGTTTCCGAAAATCATGTAAATATTCTTGTGCGGAAGTTGCCTGTTGTATATGTCAATCAATTGCGAACGTAATGGCGCAATACCGGTACCCGTTCCAATAAAACAGATATCGGTTTCAATAGGCTCCACCAGGGCAAATTTTCCAAGTGCTTTGGAGACTTTCACCGGGGTGCCGACTTCAAAATTCTCCCATTTGTAAGGTGTACCAAGACCATTGGGTTTCAAAACAATACACAATTCAAAGATATTGTCGCTGGAAGGAGCAGAGGCAATTGAATAGCTGCGGTTGGTGTATTTTGCCTGAATCGGCAGGTTAATCATGATAAATTGGCCTGCTTTAAATGAAAATTTCATGGTGTCGGGCATCTTGATATAGAAGCGTTTAACCATGTCTGTTTCATCCAGGATCTTTACAATTGTGGCGTCGTCGTAGTTATAGGCCATGAGGCAGAATTTAGAGGCGCAAAAGTACGAAAAAAAGTCAGCGGTCAACGGTCAACGGTCATCGGTCAGCGGTTAAAGGCTTGCCCAGAAGCGTAACTTCAGGAAAATGGACAGAATCTTATTTTACCAACAGGATTAAAAAAGACATATACAACTGAGGAAGAACATAGAACCTGAAGTTTCTGCTTCTGGGTCAACGGCTTCACCCTCCGTAGCAATTGTCGAATCTTGAAATTAAGGATAAATCAATATTGCGTAGGAGGGTCAATATCGTGAAATCCGATTTTATTTACGGTCGGGACTGGTTTTATCGACGATCACCTGCAAACTAATTCCCACCAAACCGCCCATTGTGGTGCATTGAAGAAAACGGTTGTCGTTGTAATGCGCGGCCAGTTCTTCGGCAAGACTTTTTATTTTTTCTGGGGTTGAAATTACATCCACAATCATTGCTTCAATCAGGTCGATAAACATGTTACCTGAAGCCTTGATTCGTTTCGACATCAAAGTGTATTCCTCACTCTGATATTGATGAAGTGTTTCAGGTGTGATTGACTGAGTGCAGAGATCCACAAAGGGTTTGTTTTCTTTAAAGAATTGAGGAAGATAAAGACTCTTTCTTCCTTCATAACTCTGCTGATCAAAATCGATTGCCCTGATTCGATAATGCACCTGTTCAAAGTCAGGGGTAATATCAATTACAAAATTGTAAGCCCGCATGTCGCCGAGTAAACGTACCAGGCAACGTTCGTTGAATTTCACGAATTCTTTTGCCAGTCGTATTTTGTTAAGTCCCTTATCGGAGATGTTGTTTGCAAGAAACATGTCGCCCGGAATTCCTGCAATATGCTCCTCGATTAATGTGTCCTTATCCACAAAATAAGTGATGCGGTTAGGGGAGAGGATGTGTTCGAGTTCAAGTCCGTAAATCCTCGACGAATCCGCTTTCTTCACATAAAAATAATCGAAATTGTCGTTGAAGTTATTTACAATACGAATGCGGAAAGGATTGGAGTTTCCAAACGTGCAGTAGTCGATGCGATCTACATACAAATGCTCGGTGACAGAAGTGTCGCCTCCTGTTTTAAGCATCGCATAAATTTCTGTAAGCGCTTTATGGATGGAAACCATTTCCGATTGCGGATACAACACACTTTCCCATAAGGTGTCTTTTCCATGACTATCATAAAGCGGAAATGCATTATTAAATCTTCTTATTTCATCATACTGAACAGGAAGACTGACCTCACGTGAGTAATATTTGAGATAGGCCCGCAGACGGTCATTCACAGGGTAATGCGGCTTTTTTTTCTGAAATTCCTGGGCCATCGGTTCTAAATTTTTCTGGCAACCATCAATCCGTCACGAATAGGAAACAATACATTTTCCACACGAGGATCCTGCATTACCTTTTTATTATAGCTGTCGATTGCTTTTGTTTCATCATCCATATCAGCTGCTGCTTTCAGCACGTTCCCACTCCAGAGCACATTATCAGCAATGATGAAACCGCCTTTCCTCACTTTATCAATTACGAGGTCAAAATATTTGCTGTAATTTTCTTTATCTGCATCAATGAAAACAATATCGAAGGTTTCAGCAATGCCCGGAATGAGTTTTGTCGCGTCTCCGATCATTGTAACAATCTTGTCGGCAAAAGGCGACGATTTAATATAACGCTGCACAATTTCTTCGAGCTCTTCATTGATATCTATGGTGTAAAGTTTTCCATCTGCTGAAAGTCCCTCCGCCAGGCACAATGCACTGTATCCTGTGTAAGTCCCGATTTCAAGAATACGACTTGGCTGAATCATTTTGCTGAACATGGCAAGAACTTGTCCCTGCAAGTGACCCGACAGCATTCTCGGCATCAGAATTTTCGCCCACGTTTCACGATTCAATTCCTGGAGCAATCCAGGCTCATTCTGCGTATGTGCATCCACATAAGCACTCAGTTTTTCGTCTAAAAAATCCATGGTAAAATTGATTTGATAATTTGGTAATTTGAAGATGTGCTGATGTGCAAAATCAAACTTGCACTATCAAAATCCGTATATCCGTAAATATTTGTAATTCGCGCCGCACTGAGCTTGTCGAAGTGTAGCCTTTATAGCACCGTGTTAATGTGAAATTCTATTAATTCCTGCTTCCGCCTTCTGATCAATACTATTCTGATACTCATGATCGCGAAGTGCCAGGCAGTTGTTGAACCAGAATCTTGCATTCGCTTTATCGCCTTTGGTTTCATACAACAACCCATTATTCAGTGCAGCGTTGGCTGCGAAGTAATATTCAGCTCTCATGCCGTTTGTATAGGTAGTGGTATAATACTGGATTGCCTTTTCAGTTTGTCCTTTTTTATCAAAGATACGTGCAAGCCGGTAAGTAAATTCTAATTGATCCTTGTATTTTACAAAATTCCCTGATGGTGTTCCTGCAAGTTCAGCCAGTGCTTCGTTGTAATTGCCGCCGTCGAATAGAAGACGCGATCGCAACAAGTAAATATTCGGGCTCTCTGTCGATAAAGCTTCCTTCTGCGCTTGTTTGTCCTCGTCAGTAAAATCATTTCCTGTGACTTTCACTTTTGCCTTATAGCTGATATATCCTGCAGTATCGTTTTTCAGCAGACAAATCCACGCGAGTTTATGATAGGCAGATTTCTGAAAGCTGTTGCCTTTGAAACCGGTAACAAAATTTGTGAAATCTTTCGCTGCTTCAAAATCAAGATTATTTAATTTCAACATTCCTGAAAGGTAGTTGAGGTAATATAATGTGTATTGTGATTTAGGTTGCTCAAAAGATTTTAAAATCTCCAATGCGTTGCTCGGTTGACCGGCAGCAATAAGCGTGTTGGCTTCCAGGAAAACAAACAGTGGGTTATCGGGACCAAGTTGAGTTTTTACTTTTTCAAGCAACGCTAATGCGGAAGGAAAATCTTTTTCAAGGTGAGTGGCAATAAATATTTTGAGAAAACATGCCTCAGGTTTCAGGAATGAAAATTCATTATTTTCAGAAAGCCTGTTAATCAGAAATGATAATTCATTACCACCCTGTTCAATTGTACCATGCAGTCCAACCAGGTTGGAAAGCCATTTGTAGTTTTCAGGCACCGCACCGATCACTGCATGAAAAAAACCGAGAGCTTTCATGTTGGGAATGAAATTCGGATATTGTTTATGGTTTTCCTCCAGCAGTTTGTAGGATCTTCTCACGTAATAACCGGCGGATAAATATTCCTTACGTTTCAGCTTCACAATTGCCAGCTGAAGTAACATTTCTCCCTGCGTCATCTTAACCCATGGTGACACTCCGGATTTTCTTTCAATTGCTTCCAGGCGCTTGTCCAGGTTGTTTTTCAGCTGGAAAAAATCAGCGTCTTCTTCTGAAATAAATGCTTTCAGAAAATCGGTGTAATGTTCAATGAAATAAACAGCTCCATTGTCAGGCCTGATGGCTTTTTCTTTACTTAAAATTGCGGATGCCTTGTTAAAATTCAACTCAAGCATATCCGCATAAGCTGCCTTGCAGTTATCCGTAAATTCAAAACCCGAACCGAAAGCCCGGATACTAATCAGGAAAAGTAAACTTGAAAAAAGAAGCCGTTTCATTCTGAATTTTGGTATTATTTAGTGATCCATTTTGCCTCACCCCAACCCTCTCCAAAGGAGTTGGAGTTAATTTTGTTTAAAGTTAAATGCATTCAATCACTCATTAACAATTCTAAGTTATTCATTAATCACTCGTCACTCGCAACTCGTTACTTTCATAGAACTGTATTTGCCTCACCCCAACCCTCTCCAAAGGAGAGGGAGTAGACTCGGATTAACTTAGTAATCCATCTGAGAACTCGTCACTCGTCACGCGCCACTCGTTACTTTTTTCAGATTAAACTTAAAAAGGACCTCCTGATGAAGGGAGATCCTTTTTTATCCAAAGGGTCAATCAATAAATTCTTATAATTCGATATCGTGGTCAACGAGTATTCTTCCGCAATGTTCGCAGACGATTACTTTTTTATGTTGACGGATATCAAGCTGACGTTGAGGTGGGATCTTGTTGAAGCAACCACCGCATGCATCACGCTGAATGGTAACAACTGCAAGTCCGTTACGTGCATTGGAACGAATGCGCTCGTATGCTGATGCAAGACGTTCGTCAATCATTTCATGTGCCTGCTCTGAAAACTTCTGTAATTGCTCTTCTTCCTTACGGGTTTCAGCAATGATATTATCCAACTCGTCTTTTTTGTTTTTCAGATCTTCCAAACGCTCATTAAGCTTCTGGGTAGAATCTTCAAGAATGACTGTTTTAGCAGCCAGGTCACCTGTGTATTCTTTGATTCTTTTTTCAGAAAGCTGAATTTCCAGTTGCTGGAACTCAATTTCTTTATTGAGAGAATCAAATTCACGGTTGTTCTTCACATTCATTTGCTGCGACTCATATTTCTTGATGGCAGTATTTGAATCTTTAATCGACTGTTTTTTAGCAGCAATCTGAGTTTGCATGGATTCTACTTCCTCCGTGTAATTTCCTATACGGGTTTGAAGTCCTGCAATTTCATCTTCAAGATCATTAACTTCCATCGGAAGCTCTCCGCGCACAATGCGGATCCTGTCGATTTCAGAATCGATCAACTGTAATTGAAAGAGTGCCTGTAATTTTTCTTCAGTCGAAAATTCAATTTTGTCTTTCGAAAAAGTTTTCAAATTAAAAGTAAAACGACGTTCCTTAACCGGCTCAATAGCTGCTTTTTCAGCAATTTTGGCGGCACGGGCACTGAGTTTTTTCTCTTTTGGTTCCTTAGGTTCTTTTGGTTCTGCAGGAGTACTCTTTGCTTTTGGTGCTTTCTTTTCAGCAATCATATCAACTATTTTCGATGTATTTGTTTCTTTTTCTGTGGGAATTGGTTCCGGTTTGGCGGCTGGCTTTTTCACTGCTGCTTTCGCAGAAGGTGGTGGAGCTTTTTCTGTTTTCTTTGCGGGAGTTTTTGCTGCTGCTTTCGCAACTGCTTTTACCGGTGCTTTTGAAACCGGCTTTTTTGCTGACGCTGCAGCTGCTGGTTTAACTGACTTTTTAGTGGCTGCTGGAGCAGGCTTCTTTGGTGCCGCCTTGCCCTTTGCCACGGCCTTTTTTACTGCCATATTAAAAGTAGTTTATAGGGTTGGTATTAAGTTCCGACAAACGGAGTGCAAATGTAGTGAATTTCTGGTTAAGAAAGCTATAAATTAATTCTTTCGTAAACTGTTCACTTTCATAGTGTCCGATGTCAGCGATCATTAATTTCCCCTCCCCGTCAAAGAATTGGTGGTACTTGAAATCTGCCGTTACAAACGCGTCAGCACCCGATCGGATTGCATCCTGTAAAAGGAAACTGCCTGATCCTCCACATACTGCGACTCGTTTAATCACATTTTTTTCAGTCGAAGTATAGCGGATACTTCCGGTTTTCATCTGGACTTTAAGTGACTTTAGAAAATCGTTGATACTCAAGGCGTTTTCCAAATCACCCACCATTCCTGAGCCTATATTATTGTATTGGTTGTCAAGCGAGTATACATCAAAAGCTATTTCTTCATAAGGATGCGATGCACGAAGAGCGTTGAGGATTCCTCCCATCAGGTACCCTTCAAAAATGACTTCAATCCGGATTTCAGATTCGTGGTGACGGATTCCTTTTTCGCCAACAACCGGGTTCGACAATTCATTTCCCCGAAAGGTGCCCGTACCCGAATTGCTGAAACTACATTCATCGTAATTTCCAATGTTACCGGCTCCGGCTGCAAAAAGTGCGGTTTTCACAGCTTCCACTTGTGGTTCAGGACAATAAGTCACCAGCTTTTTAAGGAGTCCGCTTTTGGGAGCTAAAATCGTAGTGTTTTTCAAACCGAGCTTGTCACAAATTACCTTGTTCACACCATGCCGCACATTGTCGAGATTGGTATGGATGGCGTAAATGGCGATGTCGTTTTTTATGGCTTTGATGATAGTCCGCTCCACATAATTTTTCCCGTTCAATTTCTTGATTCCGGAAAACACAATAGGGTGGTGGGCGATCACAAGATTGCAGCCATTGCTGATAGCTTCATCAATGACGGCCTCCGTGCTATCGAGACAAATCACCGCTCCCTTGATTTCCATGTCCGGCGAACCTGTAAGCAAACCGGAATTATCATACGATTCCTGGTAAGATGGCGGAGCCAGAATTTCCAGCTGTTTCAGGATGTTTGAAAGTTTTTCCACGAATTAAATTTTGGTAAATTTAGTTGAAAATACAAGAATGATTAAGTACTATCTAATAAAGGCTACGAATTACAAATTTTTACATATATACCGATATTATTCGCAATAATTTATATTGGTATATTATTTTTGAAGTGCCTATCTGAACACACAAAATCCGTATATCCGTAAAGATTTGTAATTCGTAGTCTTTATAGCAGCGCCTTAATTCGTAGAATACGTATATTCGTTCTAATACGTAATTCGTAATCCTCTTGCACCGCCTTCATGAGCACTAAAAATCCGTATATCCGTAAAAATTTGTAATAAGTAGTCTTTATTAGAAGATTACCATCTATTTTTGGCCACATGAATTTCCGCCTTTCACTGCTTCCCTTTTCGCTTGTCTATTCAGGCATTGCCCAATTCCGGAATCTGCTTTTTAATACCGGAGTGTTCAAACAGAAAGAATTCAAAGTGCCTGTGATCCTGGTGGGAAATCTTTCTGTTGGAGGTACAGGTAAAACACCGCATGTGGAATTTCTGATCCGGCTTCTTCGCAACGATTATCGCATTGCTACTCTCAGTCGTGGCTACGGTCGTAAATCAAATGGTTTTGTGGTGGCGGGTAAAGGTGTTTCCACGGATGTGATTGGCGATGAACCCATGCAGTATTATTCAAAGTTTGAAGATATAACTGTGTCGGTATGTGAAAAAAGAGCGGAAGGGATTGAGAAGTTGCTTGTTTCAGAAAAACGACCACAGGTAATTATCATGGACGATGGTTTTCAGCACCGGCATGTGAATCCGGGATTTAAAATTTTGCTGACTTCCGTCGATAAACTTTTCACAAGAGACTTTGTGTTGCCGGCCGGCGATTTGCGTGAGCCGCGTTCCGCTTATCATCGTGCAGATTGTATAATTGTGACACGCACTGAAGTGGGAATGTCGAAGACTGAAAAGGATGCTATCACTGCAGAAATTAATCCCGATCCTGACCAGCAGTTATATTTCTCTTCCCTGGTTTACGATAACCCTGTTCATTTTTATTCTGCAACAAAAATATCATTGACAGACTTGCAGGCGCGACCGGTTTTGTTATTCACCGGCATCGCCAACCCGGCACATCTTGAAAATTTCCTTAAGGAAAAAACAAGCCGCTTGGAAACAGTCCGCTTTCCCGATCATCATGAATATACGCTGAATGATATTGTGGCTTTAAAACAAAAATTTAATAAGTTTACCGGACTTTCACCCATCGTGTTGACTACTGAAAAGGATTTTCAGCGACTCAGAAACAAGGATTTTATGAAAGAACTGGATTCGTTACCATGTTATTTCATACCCGTTAAAATACAAATTGATCAGGAGGAAGCATTTACTCACACTATCCGGAATTATGTTAAAACAAATACAGGAAACAGCTGACTTTATTATTGACAAAACAGGTTTTAAACCTGATGCAGGAATCATTTTGGGAAGTGGTCTCGGAGGTTTGGTGAACCAGATAAAAGTGGAACACACTCTCGATTATGCCGATATCCCCGGTTTTCCCGTGAGTACTGTCAAAGGTCATGGAAGCAAACTCATCATGGGTGAACTTGGTGGTGTAAAAGTGGTGGCCATGCAAGGGCGCTTTCATTTTTACGAAGGTTATACCATGCAGGAGGTCGCCTTCCCGGTAAGGGTATTGCGTTTCCTCGGTATTTCACGACTCTTCCTTTCTAACGCCAGCGGAGGTGTGAACCAGAATTTTAAGGTGGGAGATCTTATGATCATCGACGACCATATCAATCTCATGGGTATCAATCCCCTTATCGGGAAAAATACTGATGAACTGGGTCCTCGTTTTCCGGATATGAGTGCGCCTTACGACAAGGACCTTATCCGCAAAGCGATGAACATTGCAGGTAAATATCATTACCGTTGTCATATCGGTGTTTACGCTGCTGTGACTGGTCCCTGTTATGAAACCAGGGCTGAGTACAAATACATTCGTTCAATTGGTGCTGATGCTGTTGGAATGTCAACCGTTCCCGAAGTGATTGTGGCCCGACATATGAACCTTCCCTGCTTTGCTATTTCAATCATCACCGACCTTGGTGGTTCCGATGAGCCTGAAATTATTACTCACGACGAAGTAGTCCGTGTAGCCAATGCTGCGGAGGGCCGCATGACCACACTCCTTGTGGAATTACTGAAATCCTGACACTTCGACTAGCTCAGTGACCCCTGACTCAAAGAGGACACAGCTACCAAGTCCAAAAATCTGTAATCAAATCCTATTCACTGCGACATCGAATCTGCGCCGCACTGAGCTTGTCGAAGTGTAATCCCCTGCCCACTTGAAAATACACAAACACCATAAAATAACCATGGGGCGAATCACTGTTTTTTTCCGTAAATTTGTCTCTTACCCAAATTATTAGTTTTGGTAAGATGAAGTCCCTCCAAATCTGTTTCCTGTTTACTTTATGGATGTTGTTTTCTGCTGCACATGTTTCCGCACAGCAACAATTCAACCTGCCATTGCTTTCAAACTGGGACGATGACAACATTCCCGGAGCCTGGACAGGTCCATACAATTCCTGCTGGGGATATGTTGCGAATGGAAGGGAATATGCATTTCTTGCAAGCACACAGGCTACGTATTTTTTTGATATCACAAATCCCACTGCACCCGAATTAATTGATTTTATCAAAACAAAAGATACAATCAACCTTGTGGTAAATAAGGATTATGCCACTTACGATCACTACCTGTATGCTGTGAGTGACCAGGGAGATAATTCACTTCAGATTTTTGATTTGCAATATTTGCCTGACTCCGTGGTGCTGGCTTACGATTCCAATGCAATTTCAAAAAGATGCCATACAATTGCAGTTGATAACAGCCGACTCTATATGTGTTCCAATACACGACAGGATAATTTCTTTGCTGCTATGGATGTTTTCTCACTTTCTGATCCATTAAATCCTATTCTGATAGGTACACTTGAAAGTCCTGATTTTTCAGCGGTGCATGAAGTTTTTGTAAGAAACGACACTGCATATTGTTCCAATGGATATGAAGGAATGTGGATTTACAACATGCATTTTCCTGCAACACCGTCTTTGATTTCCATTTTTGATTTTTACCCTGATCAGGGATACAATCATAGTTCCTGGTTAACTGACGACAGCAAAAAAATTGTATTTACTGATGAGGATCACGGGCTGGGAGTGAAGTTGTTTGATATTTCCGATATTCACGATGCGCAATTTAAAAGTCTGATGCGTTCCAATTTGTTGAATGTTGCGGATTCACTCACTGAATACGGTAGTGTGGCTCATATTCCTTACATCGTTGGTGATGTACTCCTGATTTCGTATTATCACGATGGTGTGGTGGCTTACAACATTTCTGACCCTGCAAACCCTGTGAAAATTGGCTGGTACGACACCTACCCGCAAAACACCGATTATTACAGCTACAACGGGTGCTGGGGGTTGTATCCATTTCTTCCTTCCGGGAATATTATCGCATCTGATATTACCAACGGATTATTTATTCTTGATGGAAAAAATTTGTGGAATGCGAATCCGGATAATCCTACTTCTTCATCGCTTTCGCTTGGTGTAAATCCCGTTCAGGATGAAATTGAATTGTTATTTGTTTCCCCACAGGGAGCTGATGTAAAAGTGCAATTGTTTGATATTACAGGGAAAATGGTGCTGAATAATACTTTCCATATAAGTTCCGGTCACAGTTCCATTAGAATTCCTGTTGCACAGTTGGCTACAGGAGTGTATGTAGCACGAGTGCAATCGGGAGAATTAAATTTGACTGAAAAGATTTTGAAACTCAACAAATGAAACATACTAATAAATTATTGTTACTCTTGGTTGTTACTGTAAGTGTGCTTTTTTTTAATGCTTGCGATGACGATTCAGATATGCCTGCACCAACTTCTGGTACGGTAAATTTTGTTTTTAAGAATGAAGTTGATGGGCAGTTGATACAACAGAACTCAATGATTTATTCGAATACAGCAGGCAACTCCTACAGTGTTACATTGCTGAAATACTACATCAGCAACATTACTTTCGTCAATAGTGACGGAAGTGAATTCGTAGCACCTAATTACGAACTTGTGGATGATGATTCAGCAGGTTCAAAAATTTTTTCAATGAACGTACCTTTCGGAAATTATACAAATCTCAAATTTCTGATGGGAGTCGACAGTGCTAAAAATCATTCCGGTGCACAGGCAGGTGAATTGTCTCCTGATTATGGAATGTTCTGGGACTGGAACACAGGCTATGTGAATTTCAAACACGAAGGCGAGTTCCTGGATTCTGCAGGAGTTGTTCAGCCGATTATGTATCACTATGGTGATTTGAAAGCCCTTATTCCTCATGAAATGAATATCGCCTTTCCTGTTTCTACATCACCAATAATCATTACTGTCACTTTTAATTTGAATAAAATTTACCGTTCACCAAATGTGATTGATTTCAACGGGAACAATCTCAATTCAGGCACACCACCCTGGCTGCTGATTATGAAAGAAAATCTGCCCGGTGCATTTACAGTAACTTCAATAGAATGATTCAATATATTTACATAGTCAAATACACAGCACAATGAAAAAATTACTGACAGGTTTATTATTTACGATGGGAGCCTTAAGTGGTTTTGCCCAGACAGCAACCAACTTTAACTGCGCGGATTGCCAGAGTGTTTCGCACGATTTGTTTTCGGAGCTTGACGCGGGAAAAGTAATTGTCCTTGATTGGGTGATGCCTTGCGGAGCCTGTTCCGGTCCATCGGTGAGTGCTTATGATGTGGTGACCGGATTTCAGACTACCAATCCTGGAAGGGTGTTTTTATATATGGTGGATGATGTTGCTAACACAATTTGCTCCACACTCAATGGCTGGGCTGTTTCAGCAGGTGTTCCTCAAAACGCATACTCGATACGTTTCTCAAATGCAGCTATCAACATGTTAGATTACGGAACTGCAGGAATGCCAAAAGTGGTAATAGTAGGAGGGAGTAACCATACTGTATTCTACAATGCAAACAATACAGTGAATACAGCAGCTATGCAAAACGCAATCAATGCTGCTTTGTTGAGTACAAGTATTGATGAAAAAAACAATCCGCTTTCTGAACTGACAGTTTTTCCAAATCCATCAGATACCGCTGCCGAAATCGCTTTCAGGTTGACCAAAAAGTCGACGGTGAAAATTGAGCTGTTCAACCTTCAGGGTAAAAAAGTTCAGGATGTAAATGCAGGAGAGCTTCTTGCCGGTGCTCACAAAGTGGATGTGAAGACTATCAAACTGTCTGCGGGCATGTACCTGGTAAAAGTGAGCAGTGAAGGGAAAAGCAGGTTTATTAATTTGGTGGTATCGCACTAATAATTACAGAATTGCAAATAAAAAAACTCCCGCCGGCCTGGAGTTTTTTTTGTACAGTTGATTTATATGAATTGATTCAAAGTAAAAAGCCCCGGATTGCTCCGGGGCTTTTCAAAATCAAAAATGAATTTTATTTCTGTAAAGTAATTTTACCAATCCAGTTTTGATCGCCTTGTGAAACCGAGATTAAATACACTCCGTTGTACAAATCTCCGATATTCAACATAAAGGTGTTTTCCTTCGTCGTTTTTATCGATTTGTTCATAACAGATTTACCAATCATATCACGAATCTCGACTACTACATCTGCTCCTTCAGTTCCAGGTACAGTAAGTGTTATTTCACCGGTACTTGGGTTAGGAAACACCGAAATTTCCTGTTCTGCCATGCTGCTTCCACTGAGTCGTGGTTCATGATCGAATGGACAAATTAGTTGTTCAATGTAGTAATCTTTAGGATAACCGTATTCTTTGGTTTTGTACTCGACTTTTTTATCCTTCATGTTATCCTTCAGCTGAAGAATTTTAGATGTTTTATGTTCGTAGGGAACAATGCAACATGAAATACCTTCTGAAGTTGCTTTGGTAACAAAGATGTCACGATCCACAGCTGTTATTGCATAATTTCCAATGGCTACATAGTAGTCTCTTTCAATTTGTGCAACATCCTTATAGATCTCGAAATTATCAACAACTGTAGTTGATTTCGCCCAATCAGGTGTCATGGTAGCAGGATTTACTTTAACCAACAATGCATCGTGCATGTAGGTGTTTTTGTAACTTTCTGCTGCAATGATCAGCTCGCGATCGCTGGTCATTTTCACTTTCCAAGCTCTTTCATTCACCGTGTTCAATCCCATTACCAGACTATTTGGTGAAGCACCGGCAGCAAGATTTTCATCCAGTTTTACAACGTAGATGTCAGTCAAGCTGGAATGTGAATCAGAAATACTTCCTACAATGTAAACTTCAGGTTGACCCGATGCAACATTATTAATCGTGATTCCATTTCCTATTTCATTATGTGAATCGTTTTTGATATAGGTAGATGCAAGTTGGTTGAGTGATTGATCAATTTTGATAGCTAACACATCACTTCCATTCAAGCTGCGTTCTCCAGTTATGTAATACACATTTTTATCAGGACCATTTTCCGATTTCACCACGTCGTTTCCATAGTGGTTTGCTAAATCGTCATTGGAACTTCCATAAGTGTTAACATTAACGATAGATCCATCAGTTTTAATTTTCATGGCCAGAACATTCATTCTGTCGCTTACAGAATTTGTAAAACCAACAACCAACAATGCTATATCATGACCTTCTGACATATCAATAATTTTACGGGCTTCATCAATTTTCTTGTTGTCGTAACCATAACGGTATGACCACAATTGATTTCCTTGCTCATCCAGTTTAACTACAAAAATATCTTTATCAGTATCAGATACATCAACAGTTCCTGCAATGTAGTAGCCATCATCTTTCCGATATACAACAGAGTAACCACGGTCTTTGTAATCACCACCTAATCGACGACCCCATGCAGTTGCCTGGTTTAGTACGTTATCGTATTTCGCAAAATACATTTGGCTGTCACCTGACTGGCTGTCAAAGATGGTTCCGGCAATTGCGCATCCTCCGTCAGGAGTTGGAATAACTGCTTCTCCAATATCAGCATAATTCTGATTGTATATGCGTTTGCATAACTTGTCGGAAGGATCACCTGGGTCTCCGCAATCAGTATAAACCCACTGGCAGACATGACAAGTAGTATTATCATCCAGACAAGTAAAATCATAACATACCTGGTAACCAGAGTTGGTTAAATAAGTATGTGAAACAGTATTTCCTGAAGCAGTATTTCCATCACCAAAATCCCAGTTGATTACATAATTTGAACAGGTATTTCCGGCAGGCAATATCGCTTCAAAATCGAATTTACAATTATCCTGGGTGTTGTAGGATAACACGAAGTCTTCGCATCCTGAACAGTTGCAGGTGTTTGTACTTGGATCCATTGGTGGGAATACAATGTTTGTGTTATATGTGCTGTTCACATTAGGTAACACATCTGTACATATATCCGTACCGTTTGCTTCAAAATATAACGGAATAGAGTTTCCATAAACGCTGCAATCTCCGGTAAATGTTATTGTCACCAACAGTTGATCGGCATTGTTCAGGCTGACCGGTGATGGCACAATATTGCTATTCAAATCCCATGTGTAATCCTGTCCTGCAGTGGAAAATGTTGGCATTGGACCTGTGTAATTTCCGGTAGAATTAGTGTAATCGTATGAAGCTCCTACAACAGTCAATCCTGCTGGCAGGTTTGCAGTGAAAGTAAGGTTTTCAACGTTTCCATCAAGTAAACTATTCAGATCAAATGTGTATGAGAATTCATTGCATGCGTTTGAAACATCGCCTGTTGAACCTACAAATGACATCGACATGGAAGAAGGCAATGGATTCAGATCTAATGTGAAGTGATTCACACCACAGTTGTTTGCAGCTGGTGGTGGATAATCTGGACAATAGAAACTGTAATCCAGTTCCATAGGGAACATTACATTCGTTTGACAATTGGTGAGTGTATACTCAATGCGCAATGCATATACCTGGCCGTTAGCAAAACTTACCGGAGGTAACTGGAAGTATCCTCCAACTTGTGTTGCAGTTACATATGCCGGAACAGCAGCAAGTGTACAAATACCAATGCTGTTAATGATCATGTTCGGACTTACATTTCTTACCCATACATGCTGTATGTTTGGAGAGAAACTAGCCGAAGTGTAAATCATCTGCACGCCATCAATGAAGCCATGGTTAGAAGAAACGTCAAGCGCACCAGCACCATAGTTCATATCAAGGTTGTAATTTGATAGTGGTACCGTTGCATTTCCTGCCAATATGTTTGGATCCATACAAACTGGTTCGTCAACTGCGAATGCGCGGCGAACATTAGGGAAGGAATACGCAGCAAGTTCCGGAGGTGACGTTTCATTCGGACAATTATTCTGGATGTCACCGATGATGCTCATTCGAATAACATTACCGTCATGTTCAAGCACCGGGAAGTCAGTACTGTTTTGACCAATAAAGGTAACCGTTTGCAATAATGTACTAGATTGAACAGCGGTATAAGGACCCCATCTTCTTGGCATGAAGTTCAGATTGTTTATTGTGCCAACATTAAAGTTAGCAGGGAAAGTAATCGATATTTTGTTAGCAGCTCCGGTTGTTGGCCAGGTTGTAATCGGACGGAATTCGTTAGGGAATTCATCGAGACCTGTTATTCCACCATTTACCTGGCTTAGCACCTGGAATATGCGGCGGCATTCCGATACATACCATGGGTAACCCTGGCTTTGATCGCCAAATCCTGGTCCTGCGATAGAAACACTGTTCGCAGTTTGTACATTAATGATAGTCATTCCGGCACCATAATCATCGCATGACTCTTCAGTATACACAGGAGACATTATTGATACGAATTGTCCTCTGATCTGCGGATTCAGATAAAATCCAGGTGCTGGAGTTGTAGCCATATCTTTCACCCTAAGTACAGCATCAAGAGTCAGGGCAACCGTTCCACCACCTTGAAGCAAGTTAGCTGTCGCAGCATTTCCAATTTCGAAATCCAACTGGAATGCATTGCCACCTAATGGCGTTTCAATAAAATTTCCGCCTCCGAGAACAACTGTTCCTGTAGGAGTGGAGAAGAACGATCCGCTTACAAATTCAAAGAACTGGAAGTTTACCGGACTTGTATAATTGATTCGGAATCGAATTACATCGGCATCAGGAATTGCTCCTCCTCCAGGACAAGTACCACCTGCAGGGACAACAGTTCCTACTGCATGAATCTGAATGTGATCGCAAGGATATGCACGATGCAGTTTATGTGTTGCTCCATTTAATGTAACAGGAACTGCATGATTTGCTGGTTCGAAACCAGGAGTTGAACGTTCGAATGTAAATGAACTGGTGTTAGCAGGCGGGCCACAACAAGGTCCGTTGCAACGCCAGAATAATTGTGTACCGAAGCAAGCAACAGTTACTACGTTGTTCGGACAATTATTATTACAAACATTTTCAATCCGGATATTCACATCTGCCAAACCTGAAGTTGTAGGTACACAACCTGGAGCCATGAAAATCGATACCAGTAATCTTCCATTTGGATTATGAATTGGATTACCACCCATATCAACCAGGTTGAAAGTATAGGTATTCAAACCTCCCGCGTTGGATGGAGCAGGTGGTGTTATTGCTGCTGCAGTTCCTGTGCCCATGCCTCCTGCGCTGGTCCAATAATAAATTGTAGATCCTGCTGTGATTACCAAATCATCAGGCATGGTGATGGAAACCCGGTAAATATTATCGACACAATTAAATACAATGGTATTTCCTCCTGCTGCAGGATATGATAAGGCCCAGGGATCACCTCCGGTAGGACCTGTAAAATAAAAATCGATATCAACAGGAGTGCTGATCACATCAGCTGCTGATGCTTCTGCAAACCCGGTAACAGGATAGCTGTTTTTGTAATTGAAATATTCAGGAACATTCAGTGAGAATGGTGTCCCTGTCATATCATCACACTGGTTGAAGTATTGCGCGAACGTATTGTAATACGTATCGGAGAACAATGCATAATATAATCCACCATGACAATCATCTAATCCAACATGAGGTGCATTTAATGTTAAAACATCATTGTATTGATACAATAAGTTATCAAATACAACAGTGAAGAAAGCATTTTCGCGCATATCATTATATTCCCCAGCTGCATACCATTCCAGGAATGGACTAGTACCTCCCCATGCAGTTAGGATACCTGCAGTCATCGTTGTGCTATTTAACGTGAATTCCACTTGCGGAACCGTGGCATTGTAGTTATAGAATCCGGATGTAATAAATCCACCTGATTGCAATGCTGCAATTGAAATAGGGATTCCACCATACACAATCATAACCCGGTTCCAGTTCACGACACCAGCAGTTGCAATATCAAAAGCATCGAGATCAATAGGAATTCTCAGGCTGGTAATTTTTTTAATATTTGAATTGGCAACATTAGTAGCGATAGGAGCAGGATTGGTGAACCGCAATTCAAAATCAAATGGCGTCACACCACAAACATCAATTGGTTGTGTGCTGCTTGCAGCCCCGTTGATGGTATGACTAACCCCTAAGTTAGAATGGTTTGGGTTGACAAAAATCGAGTTTGTTGTCGTAACGGAGTGACACCCGCAAGTGGTACATCCATCAGTACAAATCGAGTTAAGCGTATACGTTGTATTATCGGCGGCGGTCATGTTGGAACACTGAACAATGTTGGTAGATTCTACAACATGAATCAGATCATTAATCATCATGTAATCCCGCGTGACAAATAACGTTTGCAGCTGAGTTGAATTAATAGGAATGTTTGTTGGTCCTGTGATTCCCGGGTAAGGCGTCAATGTTCCGCCTCCTGAAACAGAAATTGTTAATGTAACAGGTCCGAATTCCATTTCAGGAGTGTAATCCAAACTAAACTGCTTTAATTTACCTTCAGTAAGTTTGATGTCATATTCACGCACCAACTGTGTTGTAGCTCTTCTCTTATATAATCCAATCGGTGATGGACCCGTAACGGCTACACCATCATAAGTTGTTGTATAATTATCAATCATCATCACCGGTGTTCTTACAATATAACTAACCGGAGTTGGATTCACAGTACACAAGCCGCTGTAAATAATGGGAGTGGAGGTGTAGTTCTGACTGATGTTACAGGCATCTATGATTTCAAGATGTACTGAGCCAGGTGCTGATACGGTAAATGTTACAGGGTTATCGGTTGCTCCACTGGTAACAGTTACACCGCCAGATCCTGTAGCGAAGAAACTGATGCCCGACGGAAGTGTAGCCGTGATGGTGCTGCCGCAAGTGCCTGTGACGTTTAGGTTCAGTGTATAGGTATATGCGCATGCATACAATACCTGCGAGCTTCCCTGCATCGTATAAGGTGTGGGTTCATTTGTGCTGATAGTTTCGGTAATGTTTACCGCAGCACGTGCACTACCCATCAGACATATTAATCCGATGAGTAGCCACATTCGTTTCATGTTTTTCATAAGAATAGGGTTTAAGTTAATAATAGGTTAGAGAATAAGTATAGTGAGTCCGTTACGGCAAAAGCCGTTCAGGAACGAATTTTATTTTCGTTTATACATAACCGTTATATTCCAACGGTATTTTTTGAATGTGTCCCGCCAGGTACAATGACGGGGTAGGGCAGGTAGAGTAAATAGTGTAACCTGAAATTGGAAATCAAATCAACTTCTCGTACCTGCAGTAATTAATTACTCTTCAATATGTGATTATTTTCAGAATGAAAATGAATCTAAAACTTCAACAATCAATAAAACTCATCCGGGGGGGTGATGAGTGAATGGAATAAAAGTATGCATTAATAAATCAATCATGTTAAATTCGGATAGAATATTTTTCAACAAACAAATTTATTTTTCTGAAATTATTTTGTTGATAACTCTCACTTGTAAATAAAATTTTATTCGCATTTTGATTGAATGTGGAAGAATAAAACCAGCATGAATACTTGAAAAATCAATTTCAAAAAATCAGGGTTTTCCACTAAGGGTTTCCCCTGAGAAAAAATATTTATGTTTCAGAATAAAGTTTATCAAAATATTTTGTTTCTGTATAGATAAATCACGTCATCAAAAAGTTTCGTAACACCTTTATTAAAATACAGGATTCCCCTTAAGGGTTTTCCCTGATAAAAAAGTATTGAGTTTTTAAAAAATTATTTTCTTGAAATAATTTTTTATTGGATATAAATTATTCAACACGGTTAGAATTTTTAGAAATACGATAAATAAAAATTCAGGGTATCCCCTTAAGGGTTTTCCTTGATTAAAAATATTCTGTTTTCAGGAAAATATTTCCTGTACTTAAATTTCTTCAATTCAAATTGCATTTTTGTATGAAGAATTACACAGTCTTCATGATTTTTATCGGATGTGCTGTTGATGTGGGTAGGGGGAAACGGGTGCTCTTTTCATATGGAATAATGAATTTCTTCCGGAGGATTCGAAGGGATCATTATCCCTGGAGCTGTAAAATCATACAAAAAGTTATGGTTGGATCAATTTCGAGGAATGTCCATACTTCAGCTGCAAATGTGGTAAAATACATTATTGTTATCGACTGGTAGTTCTCATAGACCCAGGTATTCCTTCTAAATCAGGTGCCCGGGAAGTCAAAGCAGGCTTTAATTATTGATCATAATTGACTAAATAACAATAAGTTGAATAATTAAATTGATTTTATCCCTTTCTACTTGTTAAATATCAAAATTTACGTACTTTTGTGCCTCCAATTACGATTGGTGATTAAAAGGTTCGGTAGTTCAGCTGGTTAGAATACATGCCTGTCACGCATGGGGTCGCGGGTTCGAGTCCCGTCCGGACCGCCAGAAACAAGTAAGGGAGCAAATTTGCTCCCTTTTTTTGTGCCTAATTGTGTAATTTTCAATTAATAGCCATATCGATCAAGAGTGACCTGCAAGGTCGTCTCCAAAATCTTTAGTTTCAATTTTGTGCTGCGATTATTTTCTTGCAGATATATTTTTCTCCATCAAACACATTAACAAAATAAAGTCCCGTTGAAAGATTCGGGATTATTATTTCTTTTATTGTTTCACTTAATATAGTTTCTGTAAAAATCTTCTCTCCAAGAATGTTTACTATTTCAACCTTACCCTCTACAATCATTTTTTTAAATGTGATTTTAATATTTCCAAATGATGGATTTGGTGAAATCTCAAAATAGAGTTCTGTTAATATTTCATTTGTGCCAACTGGAGTGCAGAGGGAATTAGTTATACCTCCGCCACCTATTACGAAAGTTGTTGAAGATGAAGTTGCTAAAAGTGAATCAACTATTGTTGCCGGGCTTGAAACCTGTGTTGGTGGAGAGATTACAGTTGGTGTAGTGCTTCCCTCGATACATCCACTGTTACCCAAACTATCAGTCTTAATTAAATAAACATCTTTATTAGCTGCAGGGGATATTTTAGTATTTCCACAAATAATATACCCTCCATCTATGGTTTGCATCACTGAATAGCCTTCCCTGTACAAGGTTGTATCGCCAAAAGTTTTTGTCCACAAAATGTCTCCATTCGAATTTGTATTAATCAAATAAACGTCCTTATTACCTATTCCGAAACTCTTTGTGTATCCTAACATAATATACCCGCCGTTTGCAATTTGGTTTACTGATAAACAAGTTTCAGAATCAATTCCACCATAGGACTTTGTCCATAAAGTATCTCCGTTCATATCAGTTTTAATTAGATAAAAATCATTAGATGTGTATCCAGCAACAATATATCCTCCATCGCTGGTTTGCTGAACGGAATTTCCAACTTCATATCCTGCCTCACCAATGGTTTTTGACCATAATAAACTTCCATTCGCATCCGTCTTTATTAAATAAATATCATAATCACCGGCACCAAAACTCAAGGTATATCCTGTAATAATATACCCTCCATCGGTAGTTTGCTGAACAGAAGTACTTTCCTCTGAATCTTGTCCACCAAAAGTTTTTGTCCATAATACATCTCCATTTGGATTCATCTTGATTAAATAAACATCTGCATAGCCCGAGCCAGTATCTGAGGTTCTGCCAGCAACTATATATCCTCCATCAGTGGTTTGTTGCACAGCTGAACTCACGTCGTAAGTGGTTCCACCATAGACTTTTGTCCACAAAGTATCTCCATTGATATCAGTTTTAATTAGGAAAATATCAGAACCACCAACACCAAAACTTGTACCCGTAACGATAAACCCTCCATCTGTTGTTTTCTGAACACTATACCCGTGTTCAGTATCTGGGCCACCATATGTTTTTGTCCAAATGTAATTTCCGTTAACATCCGTTTTAACTAAATAAACATCCTTGTTCCCTGAGGTAAAACTATTAGTTTCTCCAACAATAATATAGCCTCCATCTGTGGTTTGTTTAACTGAATATGCATTTTCATCACCAGTTCCACCTAAGGTCTTTTGAAATGTTATTTGAGCATACGAAAAATGAGAAATAAACAGAAATAAAATAATTATTGGAATTTTTTTCATAATAATCTAAATTTAGGTAAGTCAACTTATACTACTCAGGCATATGCCGTATTATTAGGTTTTTTCTGATAATGATTTAAAGATACCAAATGAAAAATGATTTTAATTTTCGAAAATATGGTTGTATTACTGTAAATATGATATTTTGATTTTGAATATTTTGTTAGATCAAACGTCTCAAAAGTTGCAACAGTCTGTCCGAGAACAGTCATTGGGCATACCAAAGATAAAAATTAAATGGAAACAGGCCCGCATGGTGTAAACAGGCTTTTAGCAGCAAAGGCTTGCATTAAATATTCAATTACACATCTGAAAAGCACCAAACTTGTCAGGTTTAGACTTTTCAAAATAAATCAGTAAATAACAAAACCAATCAGTATTTCTTGTAAGAGAGGAATCACATAAAACATCAGTATAATAATGATAATTTATGGAAGAATGGTTATCTAAACTGTCAGTCTCTGATTCAAAATTAGGGTTACCAAGCAAACCAATAAGTTGTTGAACTGAATTTATATCATTGTTAATTATGAAAATTACAGAATCCGCTAGTTGTTTTCTTATACCAAGACAACCAATGCTATCCTTTTTCCATTCATTAGAAACAAAATTTTCGATTGATTTTTGATTTCCAATAATTGTAGAAATGTCTTGGCAGTATGTCCCACAAATGTTGCATAATAAAAGTGTAAATATTATAACTATATCTTTAGTTGTAATTTGTCTCATGAGATTTAGTTGTCCTTCGCCTTTACTGCTAACGTTTTCGGGCTTTGCGTTCGGGCGGGTTTCGGAGCACAAAGTTTCAATTTATTATTAAAGTTTATTAGCAGCATATAGTTCTAGGTTTAAACGTCAGTCCGCCTGACGCAAAACCCGTGTTACTTGCTTTTTTTTTCTTCATATAGTATTTCCCTTATTGCTGTTTCTGTCGATGATTTCGAACTTTCTAATGCGTCTATTGCCTGATTAATTGTCACATAAATTGTTGGCTCGATAAATACTGTTTTTTTCTTACCTAAAGCTGCGTCTAGAAGATTATGAACTGCATAGAAAGTCCTTTCTACTTCATTCGGTAATTCCCAGTCGATGTCCTGTAAAGCTACAATGGGGTCACTAAACTGTCTACTCAAAGATAAAAGGTCAGTATTTTTGATAATTGTTTTATTAATCCTATTTGTCGAAATATATTTCTCGACTGCGTTTATTGTGTTTTTCAATAGTGCTCTGTCTACAGAATGCTGAAGTCCAACGACTGTGTCACGGTAAGTCAATTTGTTTTTGTCAGCGTACTTTTCCCAAATTGGTAATGCCAACTTTGTCAAACGAATTGCAATGTCAAATTGCTTTTCTTTTGGTAAATTGTCTATATGTTCTTCCAGTGTCATTGGGTCTTCTAAAATGGCAAGTAACTCATCATTTGTCGTAGCTTAAATTCGACAATTTATCCTTTTTATTATTATTACTGCAATTACGCCAATATATTCAGAATTCACAAAAATGATTTGACTTCAGTTTCACTTGCTGACCTTCTTCGTTTTTTTGTTATTAGGATTATAACAAGTACTTCATTATTTTTGGGCGAGCTTAAGCATTAGCCGACCAGCATATTTTAACAATTTTAGTTATTTAACGATTTAACATACTTTGCTCGAAATATTAAAAAATGTATAGAACTTTCATTCCAGGAATTTTAGTATTGATAGGTTTGTTTATAAGCATAGCAGGATTTTCACAGGTTCCGGCATGGGAATGGAGTAAGAGGATAGGCGGGGCAAATGAGGACGAGCCATTATCAATTACAACTGATGGTCAGGGCAACATTTATACAGTAGGGATTTTTTCTGGCCTTGTTGACTTCGATCCCGGTCCTGGTATTGCTACCCTGCTGTCGGCAGGTGCAACCGATGTTTATATCAGTAAATTGGATATTTCAGGCAATTATGTATGGGCAAAACGGGTAGGTGGCTCAACAGCCGATTTTGCTTCAGTAATTGCTTTGGATGACTCAGGAAATATTTATATTAAAGGACTTTTTTCCGGCACGGCAGATTTTGATCCGAGTGGCGCCTTCTATAACGTGACTGCTATTTCTGCCTATTGTACATTTATTGCAAAAATGGATAGCGCTTGCAATTTATTATGGGTTGATCAATTTGATGCAAGTTTTAATGGAGGTTCCAACCGGTCTATGATTGTACATCCCAATGGCAGTATTTACCTGACTGGTGAATTTACCGGTTCTGTGGATTTTGATCCTGGTACAGGGGTAGTTATATTGAATTCAGCCGGTACTGCCGATGATATATTTTTTGCAAAATACTCCAACCTGGGGTCATTAGAGTGGGTTAAGCAACTAGGAAGCACTTCGGAAGAAAGCGGGGTAGCTATTGCCCCAAATGCATCGTTTAATGGGGCTGTATTTTTGGCAGGGGATTTCTTTAATACTCTTGATTTGAACCCTTTTGCGAGTACATTTAATGTGACAAGTGCCGGCCAGACTGATATTTTCATTTCAAGCTACAATAATTTAGGTGTTTTTATTTGGGGAAAAAGAATTGGAGGAACCAATTATGATGTAGTTACTTCTATGGTTGTGGATTCTGTCAGTAATGCTATCTACCTTACAGGATATTTTTCAGGAACATGCGACTTTAATCCCGATGCAACGGTTACCTATAACTTAACAGCGGCGGGTTCAGCTGATATTTTCGTATTGAAACTTGATAACCTTGGAAATTTTTTATGGGCAAAAAGAATTGGAGGCACTGATACAGAACATGGATATGCGATATCAGTCAATGATGTCGGAAACGTTGTTGTTACCGGTGATTTTAAAGGCACAGTGGACCTTGATCCATCTGCCGGAATATTGAATGTGACATCTAACGGTGTTTACGATTTATTCATATCCGAGTTTGATTCACAGGGAAATTTTATATGGGCTAAAACAGGTGGAGGTATAAATGATGATTGCGTAAGAACCGTAGATTGTGATCAATCAGGGAATATTTATGTGGGGGGTTATTTTGAAAGTCCCTCCCTATTTTTAGCACCTTTAAGCCTTGTAAATGCAGGAGGTACCTCAGGTGGGAAAGATGTTTTTATATCAAAAATTAACGGCACTACAACAAGTATATTAACATTAGATAATTTGTCTTCAATGGTAATTTATCCCAACCCGGCAAGTAATCAGATCACTGTTAATTTACCTAAAACAAATCACTCACAATTTACTGTTACACTTACTGATCTCGCAGGGAAAGAAATCTACAGGGAAATTGTTGAAGACAAAAATGAACTAACGCTAAGTGTAAACGATTTTTCCGATGGAGTGTACATGCTGAAACTGGAAGGAGTGGATTATGTTGAGTTCAAACGTTTGGTAGTCATGAAATAGTATTGAAAATTGAAAAGTAAGGGCTAAGAAATTTTAAAGTTGCACTTAAACTGCCCATGTCATTATTACAATGATTAAAATTTTCAAATCCCATCATTGAGAGCAAATTTGCTCCCTTTTTTTGTGTCTATTAATTTTCTACAAGCTAAATGAAATATTTTTGTAATTTTCGGTTCCGCTAAAATTTTAAGCTAATCAGTTAGTTTTTGAACAAACATAGCCTAACCATGAAAAAATTTGTGATAATCGTAGTTATTATGTCTTGGTTTCATAACGGATATTCACAGTCATGGAGTTTGTTGAGTAACTCTCCTTCAGCTGGATTCCGGCATGATGATCTCTATTTTGTGAATGCGGATACCGGGTGGGTAGTAAATGTGGAGGGGTATATTTATAAAACAACCGACGGTGGCAATGCATGGGGTACACAACTTTTTCAACCTGCAACTTCATTCCGATGTGTTGGGTTTTCCAATGCAAACAAGGGCTGGGCAGGAAATCTCGGTCCTGGTTCGTGGAGTCCAACTTCTGATACTATACCACTTTACCAAACAGTTGATGGGGGCAATACCTGGCAACCGGTAACCAACATTTCCGGACCTTTACCTAAAGGAATTTGTGGTATCAGTGTGGTCAATGATTCTGTGGTTTATGCAGTAGGCAGGGTAGGAGGGCCTTGTCATATCATCAAAACTATCAATGGAGGAACATCTTGGACTTCAGTTAATTTTAATCCTCCGGCTTTTTACCTGATTGATTGCCATTTCTTCTCAGTAGATACAGGTTTTGTAGTAGGTTGTACCGGAACTAATTTTAATGATGAGCGATACTCCGTTTTTTATACAGTGGATGCAGGACAAAACTGGACTCAGGTTGCTGGCAACCCTTCATTTAATGGTCATTGCTGGAAAATAAATTTTCCTTCCAGAAATGTTGGATATATTTCAATTGAAGCAGGATCAGGAATGGATTCAATTCCTGTTTTGAAAACAGTTGATGGAGGCCTTACCTGGGAAGAAAAATTGTGGAACGTTTCGTTGTGGTATGCGCAAGGAATCGGTTTTGTAAATGATTCTGTCGGATGGTGTGGGTCCGCTCTGAATCAAGTTAAAGAAACAAACGATGGAGCTGATTCCTGGAATATGGTACCATTTGTTCCAAATTTCAATCGCTTTAGAAGTATAAATGACACACTGGCCTATGCAAGCGGAAACAGGATTTGGAAATATTCGAAGCAACCTACAGCTATAAATGAGTTGCAACCTTTAGCCGGATTAATTCTTGAGCAAAATTATCCCAATCCGTTTTCTGATAAAACATCGATAGGATATTCCTTACCTGCTAAAGGAAAAGTTGTAATCAAAGTTTATGACTTTGCCGGAAGATATATTAAAACAATTGTTGATAAGGAACAAAATAGAGGAACCTATAAAGTTGATTTTTCTGTACCCTATTTTTTTGACGCACATTTTTTGTATGTCATGTCTTTTAACAATCATTTTGTTACCAAACAAATGTTAATGATAAAGCAAGAATAATTACAAAGAAATTTTATTGGAAAGTTCAAGTCGCTTGAAAAAAATGAAATGATTTAGACTGACTTTGTGCAAGCCGTTGTCTGTGGCAGTTTTTACTTCTTAATTAGTCTACTTACTAATAATTCAAATATCCTGGTTGAATCACTATTTGAATTTATAGCAATTGATTTACCATTCTCTTCACTCACCGAAATTGAATCATCGAAATGGTCTGACGTATAAATCACACTTATTCTTCTGTTATCACCATAGAGATAAAAATATTCATTTGGTTGATAATACTTATAAGAATCATATTTCAAAACAATTTCAGTGTATTTAAATCCCAAAAACCATTTTTGAATTTGAAATGTATCATTTGCAAAACCAATTTTGAAAGAAAAACCCAATTGGATCATCAATAAAACTAATAAGGCTATTCCCATTGCATAAATCCAGAATTTATCACTTAAAATCGGATAGCTGGTAAATATAATGCCCAGCCCTAACAATAAAGTAAGCCAAAACCCATATCCTGGTTTGTCTTTCACAAGGATGATTAAATTGTCTTTTGATTGGATAATTTTCACAAAGTATTTAAATTGCGGCTAAAACATATATTAAAGTCGAGTTGCAGCCACACAGGGAAACACAACTCACGCGTCTGCTGTTAAATTAAATTATTTTTAGTTCAACAGTAAAGCGGTAATTGTCTGTGTCAAATTCGGGATAGTCATTTTCAATTTTTCCTGGATCTTCTTCTGCATCAATTTGAATGTTTTTTTCTGCCGGTAAAAATATGTGATACGATAGACCATTTGTATTTATTTCTAATATGTCACCTAGCACTTTGTGTTTTATGCTTAATACTTCACATTTCAATATCACATATTTTTCTCTGTCAAGCCCTCTATGGAATTTCAGTTTATTGTCCTCACCCTTAATGAACCAAAATTCGTCTTTAAGTCCAACTTTTATGGACTGGTCTAACTCGTACCAGGCAGCTTGCCATATTGCTGTCAATATTTTCATTTCAAAAATGTTTTAAGTCGTGTGAAATGCATCGGCGGGAATTGGCATTCCGAAACTGGCTGCCAGCACTATTTTATTTCATTTTCTGTTAGCGTTTAGTGTCAAAGTCTTTCCATTTTTGTCTTTCCAAATTCCTGTCAAATTTGTATCAACTTGTCTAAAAGTGATTGTAGCAACTTCGTCATTATGGTCGTTTCGTTCATTAAACACATATTCGTTATTTGCTAACTTTCCTTCAAGTCCTATAGCACGACCGTATTTTTTGTATGCGTAAGTCCCGACAAAATTATTTTGATAGTTGCTATTGAATAGAAAGTAAAAATTTGATTTGTTGTCTAATGTCCCTTCATAAAGTTGCGGTTCTGTTATTGAACGAAATGATTTTAGCTCCTTACCTGTTATTAAAGCAGATTTCCCAAAGTCGTTAAGTAAGTGTTTAATGCTCTCAATCGAAATCGCAGTAACATGGTCTAAGTCCCAGAACTTGTCGAGTTTATTTAGCAAATTTTCATTGTCAAAATACAGAGAGTCAGAAGTAAAATAAAAGTCGTCTAAATTGTCATCTTCTATGTATGAATATAGATACTCTTCTAAATGTTCAAGTTTGTCTCCTGATTTAATCAATTGTTGGATTTGCTTATTTATCCTTTCTTGTCTGATTGGTGTTATTATGCTCTTAAATGCCTTGTAGTTTGATTCATCAAAAAAGTCTTTCAGTCCATATCTGTCTCCATTTTTAGGATTGAAATTATGATAACGAACCCAATAGGCGCAAGTCGCCCCACAACTTGATTGATTAAATTTAATTGAGAGTATTTTGTCCGTGTTTGCCAAAATTATATAGTCAATGGAAACTTTGCCACCATAAATTGTCCCGTTATTAAAAGACGTTACTTCAAAAATGCTCTTTTTTTCGTTTCCTTTTATTAAGTCAAGTTCACCAAGTTGTAAATGGACATTAATTTTTTCTTCTACGAGTTTGTCTGTGCAGTGAATTATAGGAAAATGAAATTCTTCACCGTCCGAAACTTTTTCAATTTTCAGATAGTCGCTTTGTCCGAATACGGCCGTCCAAAGTATTGTCAATATTATTGTTAGGTGTCGTCTCATTAGGTTACCCACAACTAATATATTGTCGCAACTTAATTTCGACAACTCATCAGTTTTGCATTATGGTTGCAATTACGTCAATATTCCTTGAAAGTCAATGGGGGATGTTGATCATTCACAGCGGTTTTATGTCAAATAGTAATTAATTGAAATACAGCACAATATCGGATGTTTATACTGCCGTCCATTTATCCAATAAAAAAGGGAAGATTATCCTTCCCTTTTTATTTCATATAGAAAAGTCTTACTTAATCTGTTGTCTGCATCTATGATTAATTACTTTGCTTTCGAAACAAGCATAAATCCCCATACTGCAAATCCGAAACAACTTACTCCTGGAACCAGGAATAACATATTCCAATATGGAGTAGTAAGTAATGAAGACAAAATCGCAATTGTTACCAGTGTTGCCACAATTGCTGCGGCTCTTAACATGTTGCGACTGGCTGTCTCGCGTGAAAGTGCGAAGAGTAATACACTGATAGCAATAATATCGAAACCATCATGCCGCCAAATATGGTCGGAATAAGCAGTCACTGCATTTATTCCTGTTTCTGTTTGAAACATGTTCATCAGAACAGGAAAAAAAGTTGTAATAAGGCCGAATATTAACCAGAATGCAGCCATTGCGAGGAAATAAGTTTTTGTCGATGTCATATTGTTTTTAGTTGATTGAATAATTTAAGTAAATGTTTCTGAGGTTATTTCTTATAAGAAGCGGTTGGTAATTGCAAATCTAAAAACTTGCCGCTAACTTATATATTATTTATCAAAAGTCAACATTTCATAATATGCTTTTAATTCTAATGCCCTTTGTCTGACCACATCACAACTGCGACCTGCTGCGGCAACCCGCCACATTGTCCCCTCCATATTATAATACATAGTCCCTGAAAACTCATTTTCCTTGTCACGATAATCTAACCAGGAAATTTGAGAGGCTTTAAGTTTAGTCCTTTCATCCGGTTGCAGAGTGTCCATCAGAAGCTTGTAATATTTATTCATTTCAACATCCCATTCATCCCTGGCAATCGCTTCGCAAGTCATCATACCGGCAGTGGTCTGATTGGAATCAATGGAGTGGCATTTTTCAAGCCGGAGGTCAATTGGGTGTTTTTCTTTCACCTCTTTTTCCTGCCCAAATGATTGTAAGGTTAAAAAACTAAAAATCACCAGTGCTATTTTATGTAGAGTCATGTTGTGTGCTTCTTTAGAATCATGAGATTATTAATCAACCATAATTTCTTTATGTATGCGTGTTACCCTCCATGCAAGCATCGTGTCAGTTGCCAATGAATCATTTGTTAACCACATAAGCACCAATCCATCGATAAATTGATTTCCTTTCTTATTAACAGATTGTTTAAAGGTATAGTGATTCCCATTCTGTGCTATGTCACGGAGAAGTGTTGTGTCAATTAAGTCAGTATAGTATACTTGAAAATGAGATACTTTATATTCAGGTTCATGCAATTTTATAAAAAATGAAATTGTGTCATGACCTTCTGATAAATGATTCAATTGTTTTATAGTAACAAAATGACTTCTGCTTTCAATTGTGTCATTTTTAGAGATGTAGTAAGATGCATTCAGGTATGTTTTTTCTCCTGAAATATCCAGATCTGCTAAATTTATGGAATCAACAACAGTATTCAGTAAATCTAATTGTTCCTTTGAAAACAGAATATATTCCCTGATATACTCTAATTGATTGTTTTTATAAAATTTGTGTATTCCAATAGCCTGGTCATTGATGTAATTCCCTTCTCTTTCCAAATTGCCAATCGTGTCAATCCAATGCCTGAGTTTGTAATTATATGTGATTCCGCAAATTGATGTGTCTGGAAAAGTTATGCATATAATTTCAGGACTGCCATCGACATACTCTTGTTCCACCTCAAATCCCGATTCTAATGCTGAATCGACATGCGTTGAGCTGCATGCAGTTAAAAACATGATACCTAAAAGAATCAAGGAGAAATGAGTTGTCATTTTATGAGATAGTGTGCCACTAAGATTATTCCATAAATCCAAAAGTTGTAGAGTATTGTATATCCAAGTCCATATGCCATGCTTATCATCAAATCACCTTTGCATTTGTTGGAGTTTTTAAAAATTAGTCGTAATGCGCGAAAGAAAATCCAATACAACATTGCTATAAAAACAATAATGCCTGACCATAAAATGGCTCCAAATAGCCAAAGAAAAATTCCGATTAAAATTGTGAGCAAAAACCAGAGTAAAATGCTAATTAAAATACCTCCAATTCCATCTCCAACATCAATAAAATCCGCACCTGTAGCCATTTCTGAAAGATTAGGGATTTTGGAGGGTTTAAGGTTGTCTGTTAATCTGCCAATATCATCTTTTAGTTTGATGCCGTTATAAAGTCCAATTGTAAGGAAGAGAAGGAATGCAATTGATAGTATGCTGGTTGAAAGAATTGAGTTTTCAAAAAGCGTGCGATGTTGCCCTAGTCCGAAAAGCCATATGCTTAAAACTGTCAGTACAGTTACTATTATTGTTACTGTGACAACAGACGTGGTTGTTACAAGTTTTTTACTTGTTGTTTTTATGAAGGGATGTTGATTCACTAAATTCTATGCTTGTTCTTCATCTTCCATTTTTGTACGAGTCCATTGACCACCAATAAATTCTCGTTTCGCCTGTTCACCGTAATCAAGATTAAAAACGTCATTAAGTGTTTTATCTCTAATGGTCATTTGCTCCAAAGCTACAATTTTTACATCCTCTTGCAATTGGTCTCCTGTCAAAAACTGCCAATCGCCATCATTATCATGAATTACATGAACAATTGGTTTGCCGAGTTCCAGCCATTGCCTGGTTGTGAAAATACCAAGATTTTTTGCTTCTCTGAATTTGAAATCTGCATTTCTGTCAAGCAGTGGTTGTTTGTGTTCAAACTCTGCTTCATAGCCTTTGTCCCATGGGAATATATTATTTCGGTCAGTCCAAACCAACTGTATCGCAGGAATTTCGGTAGTGTGGTAGAAATTTATCGCATAACCGAAATAGTCTGCAACATTTCTTTGGTCAACCTTTACAAACTGCGTATTATTGTTTTCAAAAAAGTCATTGTAGGAACGGCCAACTTCAATATTTTGTCCTGATCTGGCAATTTCTCCTGCTTCATTAAGGATTGTATGTAAAGTTTTAGTCGTTAAACCGAAAGAAATAATTTCCGGGTGATTGTAGTTTTTCCATAATCCGACAGTGTAGGCGAAAGCAGGCAAATAATCAGTCGCTTCCAATATCATTACTTTCCAGCCGAATTTTTTAATGTCGGAAGCAAGAGAGCTTTCGTCATCGCAATCATGTTTGTGAGCTGTGGTCATACTGATGTTTGTAATGGTTTCTCAGATTCAGGAGTCAAGGCGTTCCAGCTAATAATTTTCTATAGTTGCATTCGACCTACTTTGTCACTTTAATAATCATTCGGCACGGTTATCAGGTTGATTATTTGGTTTATCCATTGCTACTTTTAGTACTTCAAATACTCTACTGCTGTCCTCAAGCATCAATCCAAGCCTACCTAGTTGTAAAGTCGTTTCATTACCACAATGTGTCGGAACCCATCTTGAAATTAAATTGTATTTACCATTTTCAATCGCTTCAAATGTCCATACTTCTCCATCAGTACCACCCATGCAAGTAGAATCCTTATCAAGTTTCCAGAATTTTAAATTATTTAATTGTACCGAAACTTGGTTATATAAAGTTGTATCAAAAAATTTTGTAAATGAAAATGTGGGAAGTCCGGAATAATAACCTCCATCACCACTTAGCATTTTGCTTGTTAAATATGTTTTATTTAATTTCTTTTCAATTACCAGACAATAAGGCTTTCTAAAACATGGTGAAACAGTTATTCTAAACCAGTATTTATCAGTATCAATATTAGTGGAGTCTATCCAGGGTTCTTCACAAGCATATAGTACCGCATCATATTTGTTCCTTGATTTAATATTGGGATAGTGTTTATCAATAAAGTACTCGAAGCCATTGATTGTGTCCCCAAATAACCTTCCATTATACATTAAATTGGCAATGCTATCCTGAAAGTATTTTCTTTTTTGTACCTCCGTCCATTCTGATTTTGAGGATGCTATTGCAGCTAAAGATTTTTCTTTTTTATTACTTGAACAGCCAAAGACCAATAATGACAAAAGCATTATAACTGCAATTTTGATTAATATATTTAGTCCAATATTGATCATCTGTTAATTTTAATTACCTGCAACTTCTTTGAATCAGCAACTTCGAAATAAGGTTGAAGCTGAATTCTACCTGATCGAAAAAGGAGAGCTTTATTTGCTCTCCTTATTATAAACTAAATAATTTGGTTACAAGCTGAAATCTTAAATTCGAAATGTAAAATCTCATTCAACTTTTTATCGGGCAAGTACCCATTTCCGTGACAATGTTCCGGAATCAGTTTTAATGTTTAACTGATAGATTCCATTATCAAATGCGCTGATATCAATACCCGCGATATCAGTTTCATAGGACTTTGAAAAAATCAGTTTTCCGTTAACGTCATGCAGTTCCACTAATGCGGTTTCATGTTTGCCCCAATATACGTTTAGCTGATCCCGTGCCGGATTTGGGAAAACACTCAGGTTTGATACCATATCCGGGTTTTGCAATCCACTAAGTGCGGGGTCAATTATAACAGGATCTTGTATCGGGTAAAGGCCCGACCAGTTTCCGGATGCCGTTGTCATTATAACCTGTAATGGTGTTACGTCAAGTGTGGTGGCTGAAGTTACATTCATTGAAGCTGTAATCGTTATGGTTCCAAGTGAGCCGTTGATGTTGATCGCATCTGTATGATCCGTTCGGGTCATGGCTATATCGATATAACCATCGGCATACATGTTTTTAGTAAGCACTTCCATATTGGTGTTGAGTGTCCCCAGAATGGATGTAGAGAAATTGAATGAAACGGGCGCAGATGATACCAGGGATGTGTCGAAAGATAAACGGAAAGCGATTCCATAAAGGTTACTCAGTGGGATGGTGGAGTTTCCTGCAACCATATT
>Ga0190274_10000255_pt1 | contig 34748 bp, 21 predicted proteins | sample Popmic531T_FD_133002 | JGI IMG/M metagenome (GOLD analysis project Ga0190274, IMG submission 133002) | Populus adjacent soil microbial communities from riparian zone of Yellowstone River, Montana, USA - 531 T | ecosystem: Environmental > Terrestrial > Soil > Riparian zone | place: USA: Montana... | reverse complement strand
CTTTCTGGTGTATGTCTTTGTATTTCGTTCCTAAGCCAGAATATAAATCTAACACGAAATGTTTGCAGAATTTCTTCTGGTAACCTAGTTTCAAATGTGTTCTGAAACTTTTAATGTACTGCTTATAATCCTCTTCATAAACCATTTTTGTACCCCCGACATAACCCTGGGATGAGTCAATATCAGGAATCCAAACTTCATTAATATTTTTTTTATCCAGTATAAAATCAGCCATAAACAGGTCTATAGAAAAATAAGGACCGGTCATGGTTTCATATTCGTTTTTCCACCACCAATATTTTTTCAGTTCAATTCTTCCTGTAAGACCTTCCTGGTGCGTATCATCATAGTAGTTATTCGGAAGACAAACACCAATGGCGGGCTGAATAGAAAATTTTTTACCGAGGTAAATTTCAGCCGACAGGTTTGCTGTGGGATGATTGCCATCGAAATATTCAGTAAGTGATGTTTTTACTGCAATAAAATTCTGCCCGGAAGATCTTTCAATTCCCAATAAAAAAATAAAACAGGCAGTTACCAGTGAAATCTTCACAGCTTAAGACTATGATGCCAAGGTAACTAAAATAAAAAAGCCGGATCCTAAATTCTGACCCGGCATTCATCACTAAACTCTCAGCTTACTTCTTCGCCATCAGCTGCTGCACATCATTGTTTACAGATAGAATCAACAGTGCTGTGGCAGTGCAGAAAACAGGACTTGTAATGCAATGGTGTCCGTTCCAGCTTCCGTCATCATTTTGAATTTTTACAAGCCGGCCGGTAACATTGGTATACCATTTTTTCCAGTCATGGTCCTTACTCATGATCAAGCCCTCTCCGGTTTGCAGGTAACTCAGGAACTCTTCGCCTCCATTGCTGCCGAAACCTTCCATCACATCATCCTGCTGTGCCTGCTTGTTTGCAGCCTTGTTGATTTCATAAGCCGTTCCATACCGAAGTGCTTCGCTTTCGCTCAAACCTGATTTCTTCAGGTTGTCGACAGTTACCGGTTCTTCAGAAGAAATTTTTCCTTCCTTCTTTGCCTTGGCAACAAAATCTTTTGCTTCCCGCGCTTCCTTTGCACTTGAACGGGCTGTGCTGGAAAGCGAATAAAGCATGACCCCTGCTCCATCTTCGGTTGCTGCCTTATTTGTCTTCACATCAAAATTATTTTTCTGATAACTTTTTGCCTGTTCAAGCTTCTCTTCATCAACATTGAGTCCTTTCTCCTGCGCAGTTTCCAATGCATTGGTTGCAAAAGAAGACTGAAGCACACCTGCCCATCCGGCACCGCGCACGGATCCGTTATCAGCCATTGATTTCTGGATCTTTAACAGGCATTTGTTATTGTATTTAACCACGCGCTCCCTTATGGTTGAATTGTTTGAGAGGTGATCAAGGAGGTTTGTAAAAAACTGCGACGTAAGTACAACATCAATGTTCTGGCCAAGCTTTATTTGTGGCTGTGTACCGGTAAGGTTGGTGATGTTGTATTCATTATCTCCCGATTCTTCCACCTGGGTGAGCAGGTATTCAAGCGCCTGTTTCAGGTTGTTTGCAAAAGGACCTTTAGTGAGGGTACTGCCACTACGCAAAATTGCCATGGATACCATGGCCGTAGTTGCAGGATCAGCTTTCACTGCATGAGGATTCAATACACCCTGGCGGGAATGTGTGCCTGCACCGAATCCACCATTTTCCAGCTGGGCCTTTGCCATCCATTCCAATGCTTCATCGATGGCGAAGGAAACTTTTGCAGGGGCTTTTAAAACAAAATCAGAATCAACATTCTCTTCCCCGAAAACTGTTTTGAAAACACAGCCTTTCGGCATTTCAGCGGGTTGTCCGGCTTCAGCAGGAACAGGTTTCGCCGGGATTAAATCTGCGACCGGAGCTTCAGTTGTGCGTGCCGGTTCAACTACTTTCATTTCCTCAACATCATGAAATGCATTGAGGATGGTGTAGCTCATGATCAAAATCATAGCTACGACGACCAGGTTTTTTTTACTTGACATAATTTTAAAATTTTGGGATTGAGCCTGCCTGATGCGGGCGAAAAAAAATTTCCACACCACTTTAAAAAAAACAGGAAAAAAATTTAAGGGTCAGTTGAGGTTTGTCAGATCATGTCAAGGCTGATCCCGCACAGGTGAAGGATAATAATCAGCAGACCTACGAAAATCCTGTAATAACCAAAAACCTTGAAGCCATGGTTTGAAAGATAGCTGATGAATGTCCTGATGGCCAGCAACGCCACGATGAATGCTACCACATTCCCGACAACGAGCAGGCTGATTTCATGCGAAGAAAAACCGACCCCTTCTTTGTATACCTCATATATATCCTTGCAGGTGGCGGCAAACATGGTTGGGACAGCAAGAAAAAAAGAAAATTCTGCTGCCGCTTTTTTGTTCAGTCGCTGCGTGAGTCCCCCGATGATGGTGGCTGCCGATCTCGAAACTCCCGGTATCATTGCAATCACCTGGAACAATCCAATCTTGAAGGCAGCAGCATCGCTGTTCAGTTCATTCATTCCCCGTTCTTCTGCTTCGTGAAACCATTTGTCGAGCAGGAGAAAAATAATTCCACCAATGAGTAAAGCAACTGCGACAACGATCACATTTTCAAGGAGCATATCAATCTGCTTCTTAAAGAGTAGGCCTGCGATTACAGCAGGAATAAAAGCGACCAGCAATCTTTTATAAAAAATGAAATCGATTTTACCGAGGAACCTTTTATAATAAAGTACTACGACAGAAAGGATTGCGCCGAATTGTATGACTACCGTAAATACTTTTGTAAAAGGGTCTGAAGCGATGCCCATCACTGAGCTGCCGATAATCATATGGCCGGTGCTGGAAACGGGAAGGAACTCGGTGAGTCCTTCAATGATGGCAAGTATGATAGCCTGGAGGAAAGACATGATGATAAAAAGATTTGAAAATTTGAGGATTTGAAAATTATAAACTTACAGTTTGCCTGATCAACACATCTTCAAATCGTCACATCCTCAAATCATTCCTTTGTTTTTTTCAGGATGGCATAAATTTCAATCACGAAACCGATGAATACCACGATCGGCGCCAGTGTAATCCTGCGGAAAGAAAAGATATCAGGGTTGAAAACATTCGGGTCCTTGCTTCCGCCGCCACTCATCAGGATGAAACCTACAAAAATGCAGGCAATGCCGATCAGCATCCACATATAATTTTCCCTGCCGAAAGCAAAATCATTTACCGGTCGTGTTTCTTTCTTAGCCATTGTCTAGATTTAAAGGGTGCGAAGATAATTGAAGTAACGAAATAAGAAAGGTTATCCGTTAACTGTTATCCGTTCATCGGATTAACCGTAGAGTTCATCAATCCTGACCCGCAGGTACCTATTTACGGCAAAGAAAGTGCTGGCTACTGACAAAAGCACTCCGAATACCAGGACACCTGCAAACAAGATTGCATTTTCCTTTACGTCCTGGAGCTGAACAAATTCAGGGAGCCGGGTGCGTACGAGGTATAACAATCCTGAAAGAAACAGGCAGGCAAAGAGCCCGGAATAAAAACCATGTGCAATGGCCCGGTAAATAAATGGCCGCCTGATAAAACTTTTCGTTGCGCCCACAAGCTGCATGCTTTTAATCAGGAATCGCCTGGAATACATGGATATCCTGATGGTGCTGTTGATCAATGCCACAGCAATGAATAACAGCAAGGCACAGAACACCAGAATGCCGATTGCAACCATCCTGAAGTTTTCATTCATCCTGTCAATTTCCGTACGCTGGTAGGTCACTTCCCGCACCATTTTATTCTGCTGGATTTCTTCTGAAATGCTTTTCAACCTTTCTGCTGATGTATGTGCCGCAACCAGCTTGAGCTCAAAGGAGGCAGGCAATGGATTCACCTCCAGCATGCTCGTGGCATCTTCCCCGAGGTCTTTTTTCAGACTGTCAAGGGCTTCCTGCTTGGAAATAAAACGCACGGATTTGATCGAAGGATTTTTTGCAAGAAGACTTTGAAAGGCGCTGATCTCCGGTTCGCTCACATTTTCATTGAGAAATACATTCAGCTGCACATGCTCCTTTACATAATCTGAAATCTTTTTCGCATCAAGCACGAGCATCCCAAGCAATCCAAGCATGAAAAGGACGAGTGAAATGCTCACGATGGATGAAAGAAAGGACGAACGCAGACGTTTGCTGCTGTTTTTTGATTCAGTCATATTTCCGATGATGGCGAAAATATAGAAACACTACCCACGAAAAACAGCGGGAATACGATTTTACGAATAGCGCCCTCAACAATTGAATTTATAAATTCGCAGCCGGTATGGGAAAGGGGAAATGGGAAATGGAGAATGGAGATTAGGGAATGGGGAATGGGGAAACAGTGAGCTTGAATTTGTTAATTCGCAATTTATAGGATATTCGTTGGCAATATGGAATACAATTTTCCCGAAATAGAAAAAAAGTGGCAGCAATACTGGGCTGAGAATAAAACCTTCAGGGCAGAAAATATCCCGATAGCTATCGGGACTGCAAAAGAAAAGTTTTATGTCCTCGATATGTTCCCTTATCCCAGCGGTGCCGGGTTGCATGTAGGGCATCCATTGGGTTACATCGCTTCAGATATTTACGCCAGGTACAAGCGGTTGAAAGGGTTCAACGTCCTGCATCCAATGGGTTATGATTCGTTCGGTTTGCCTGCCGAGCAGTACGCCATTCAAACAGGACAACACCCCGCCTTAACTACTGAACAGAATATTGCCCGTTACAGGGAACAGCTTGACAACCTTGGCTTGTCGTTCGATTGGGACCGTGAAGTGCGCACTTCCGATCCAGGATATTACAAATGGACACAGTGGATATTTCTGCAACTTTTTAATTCATGGTACAATCCTGAAACTGACAAAACAGAACCACTGGAAAAATTGATCGCAAAGTTCAATTCACAAAACATCGAGACTGCATTTGGTAAATGGAATTCATTGAACGAACAGCAACGCAACGAAGTTTTGATGGAATACCGCATCGCATACCTGAGTGAAGCGTATGTAAACTGGTGTCCTGCGCTGGGAACTGTACTAGCCAATGATGAAGTGAAGGATGGAGTGAGCGAGCGCGGAGGTTATCCTGTCGAAAGAAAAAAAATGAAACAATGGAGCATGCGCATCACCGCATATGCTGAACGTTTATTGAATGACCTTGAAGAGATCGATTGGAGTGAATCAATCAAAGAGCAGCAAAGGAACTGGATCGGGAAAAGTGAAGGGACGCTCCTGAAATTTCGCCTCATCCCCTACCCTTCTCCGAAGGAGAAGGGGTTAGGGGTTGAGGCCAAAAGTCAGAAGGGGTCGGGGGATGAGGCGATCGAAGTCTTCACCACCCGTCCCGATACAATCTTCGGAGTTTCATATTTGACGCTCGCGCCGGAGCATGAACTGGTTGAAAAAATTACTACGGATGAACAGCGTGGTGAAGTTTTGAAATATGTTACCGAATCAAAAAACAGAACCGACAGGGAAAGAATGGCAGATGTGAAAAGGATCACCGGCGTTTTCACCGGCGCCTATGCAGAGCATCCTTTTACCGGTAAGCAAGTGCCTGTATGGATAGGCGATTATGTGCTTGCAGGCTATGGCACAGGCGCAGTGATGGGAGTTCCGATGCACGACTCACGCGATCATGCATTTGCCAAACATTTTAACCTGCTGCTGCGGCAAGTCATTGCACCGCCGGTGGATTGGGACTTCGCAAACACTTCATACGATGAGAAGAAAATAAAAGTAATCAACTCCGATTTCCTGGATGGACTTACTGTAAAAGATGCAATCAAAAAAGCAATCGCTGAAATTGAAAAGCGCGGAATCGGAAAAAGGCAGGTGAATTACAAACTGCGTGATGCCGTATTTGGAAGACAAAGATATTGGGGAGAACCAATTCCAATTTATTACGATAATGGAATTCCAAAAGCTGTAGCTGAATCCGATCTCCCTGTTGTTCTTCCGGAAGTTGATAAATACCTTCCTACTGAAGATGGAGAACCGCCGCTTGCAAGAGCTTCGAACTGGAAATACAGGCCTCACCCTCAATCCCTCTCCAAAGGAGAGGGGAGTTCCTTTCCATTGGAAACTACTACAATGCCTGGTTGGGCCGGCTCCAGTTGGTATTACCTGCGCTATATGGACGCGGGTAACGAAAAAGAATTTGCCTCACCTTCTGCAATTGCTTACTGGAAAAATGTCGACTTATATATCGGCGGCAGCGAGCATGCAACCGGACATTTGCTTTATGTGCGCTTCTGGACAAAGGCATTGTTTGACCTGGGATATATTCCAGTAAAAGAACCTGCGAAGAAATTGATCAATCAGGGGATGATACAAGGTATTTCCTCATTTGTTTACCGATTTGAATTGTTGAATGTTTTTGGAAATAAATCACCGGTTTCAGTTACATATCCTAACCAAGTCTTTTTTTCAAAATCTTTTGTTGATCGATACTATGATAAGAAAATATCAGCGAAAGAACTAGCAGCAATTGTTAATGAAAAACTTCCAGGTTATTGTCAAATCGAAAACATTGTAGAAGAAGATATTATTCCGTTTAGTCAAATTCGTACCGATGTTAATTTTGTGAATAATAATATACTCGAAATAAATAAATTTAAAAATTGGTTTCAAGAATATAATTCAGCGATATTTATTACAGAAATTGATGGGAACTATATCTGTGGGAGTGAAATTGAAAAGATGTCTAAGTCGAAATACAATGTCGTAAACCCCGACGACATGATTTCAAAATACGGCGCTGATTGTTTGCGCCTGTATGAAATGTTTTTGGGTCCGCTGGAACTTTCGAAACCCTGGAACACCAATGGTATCAGCGGCACTTCGAATTTCATCAGGAAATTGTGGCGACTCTATCATAAGGATTTTAAGTTCACTGTTTCAGATGAAAATCCAGACAGGAGAGAACTGAAATCGTTGCACAAGCTTATCAAAAAGGTTACCGAAGACATCGAACGATTTTCCTTCAACACCTCCGTGAGCAATTTCATGATCTGCGTAAATGAGCTTACAGATTTGAAATGCGATAAACGGGAAATACTTGATCCGCTTGCAATTCTCGTTTCCCCTTATGCTCCGCACGTTGCCGAGGAGCTTTGGCAATTGCTGGGGCACAACGAAAGTGTAACATATGCAACATGGCCGGAACACAAAGAGGAATTTCTTTCGGAAGATTCATTTGCATATCCGATCTCACTCAATGGAAAAACAAAATTCAACCTTGAAATTGCCCTGGGATTGCAGCAGGAAGAAATACATCAGCGGGTGATGGATTCGGAAGAAGTGAAGAAACTGCTGCAGGGAAAGACGCCGAAAAAAGTGATTGTGGTTCCGGGCAGGATTGTGAACATTGTGGTTTAATTATCAATGAACCGTAGCAGATTTTTTTTCTCGTTCGCCGCAGTGCTTGTGCTGACAGCGGTTTTTATCTTTATCGTACCATCGCTTGTAACACCGGATCTGCTGCATCCCCAGCGTATTGATTCATCATATATTGAATTCCAACGCCAGCAGATTTTCATTAGTCAGCCGGAAAATTTCCCATCCATTGACTCTACCATTTTCTTCAACCCTGCCGATCTTGGAATGGAGTATGGTGATATTAAAGTTTTGACCGCAGACAACCAGGTATTGCGTGGCTGGTACATAAGCTCGGGAGATACAAACGCAAATTCTATTCTTGTGCTCCACGACTGGAATGAAAGTAAAATTCTGAAACTGAATTTTGCAAAACAAATGCACGACCGCGGTTTTAATATTATGCTTTTTGATCTTCGCGCACACGGTAACAGTGGTGGAAATAATTTTTCTCCCGGGATCCTTTCAGTCAGCGATGTAAAAGTGATGCTTGACACATTGCTGGCCATTCCTTTTTCAAACCACGTGGCGATTTTTGGCTCCGGGCTTTCATCAGGAATTGCGTTGCAAAGCGCGCTCTACGACGGACGTGCCGATGCATTGGTGCTCCAGTGTCCGTTTAACAGTTATTCTGAGTGGGTTAAAAAATACTCCCGGCGAAAATGGGGCGCAGGTAGTTTTATTTTTCATCCCGTACTTCAACGAAAGATGGAAGACCTGATGCTGATGCCGCTGAAAGATTTTAACCTGGCTGAAATAGGCAGCTATGTTAAAACACCAATGTTGATGATTGCCGCAGGAGAAGATGACTGGTACAACTCTATAGACTCTTATGCTATTTATGATTCCTCCACAGCTGAAAAAAAAGATTTAATTTTGGTCAAGAAAGCAACCCATGAGAACATCGAGATTGAAGGAGGAGAATACTATTTTAATACCATTGGCGCTTTCATCAACGGCGTGCTACCAAAGAGGGTGATTAAGACGCGTAACAAGAAAATGACATGATCAGCAAGGAAACGATAGATAGGATTTTTGATACTGCACGTATTGACGAAGTAGTTGGGGAATTTGTGAACCTGAAAAAAAGAGGCGTAAACCTGATCGGTCTTTGTCCTTTCCACAATGAAAAAACGCCTTCATTCAATGTGAACCCCGCCAGGAATATTTACAAATGTTTCGGATGCGGCAAAGGCGGTACAAGCGTCAACTTCATCATTGAACATGAACACCTCTCCTACCCTGATGCATTGCGGTACCTCGCAAAAAAGTACAACATTGAAATAGAAGAAGAGCAGGTTTCGCCTGAACAGGAAATTCTCCGGGATGAAAAGGAAAGCATGCTCCTCCTGAATGGTTTTGCACAAAAATATTTTTCAGAAATCCTGAATGATTCAGAAGAAGGCAAAGCCATTGGCATGACCTACTTCAAGGAGCGTGGCTTTTCAAAAGATACGATTGAAAAATTCCAGCTTGGTTATTCTCCCGATCAATGGGATGCATTCACAGTCCATGCGTTGAAGAACGGCTATAAAGAAGAGTTCCTGGTAAAGACGGGACTCACCATTAAAAACGACCGGGGATCTTTCGACCGCTTTAAAGGCCGCGTCATGTTCCCGGTGCACAACCTTGCAGGAAGGGTGATTGCTTTTGGCGGACGCATTCTGAAAAAAGATGAGAAGACTGCAAAGTATCTCAACTCCCCCGAGAGTGAAGTGTATCACAAGAGCAAGGTGCTGTACGGAATTTTCTTTGCGAAGAAGTCGATGGTTGAAAAGGACAATTGCTTCCTTGTTGAAGGATACACAGATGTGATCTCCATGCACCAGGCAGGAATTGAAAATGTAGTTGCCTCTTCAGGAACATCCCTCACCGTTGAACAGATACGTCTCATTGCACGCTACACAAAGAATGTGACAGTTCTGTACGACGCCGATCCCGCAGGTATCAAAGCATCACTACGGGGAATCGACATGATCCTTGAAGAGGGATTGAACGTAAAAGTGGTGCTGTTTCCCAAAGGAGAAGACCCCGATTCATTTGCACGGAAAAATTCCAGCAGCGAAGTGCATGAATTCCTCAGGAACAATGCGCGCGACTTCATGGTTTTCAAAACAGGACTGCTGCTTGAGGGTGCATCAAATGATCCGATAGCAAAGGCAGCGATGATCAGGGATGTTGTTGAATCCATTTCAAAGATTCCCGATGGCATTACGCGTGCTGTGTACATCAAGCAGTGCAGCGAGATGATGGAAATCGATGAGCAGGTGTTGCTGAATGAACTCAATAAGTTCAGGAGATCCTCGCTGAAGAAAGTAATGCCTGTTGATGATGTGGAGGAGCTGATGCCTGATGTGCTGGGAGTTCCGCAGCCTGGGACACACTTCAACACAGAATCGCAGGAAAGGGAAATCATCAGGCTGTTGCTGAATTATGGAAATGAGCAGATACAATTCCATGAGACGATCGAAAATGAAGGCGGAAAAAAAGAAAACGTAACACACACATTTACTGTTGCTACTTTTATCACGGAAGAACTTACCCGTGATGAAATCCTGATTGCAGATGCGCGTTTCAGATTTTTCTTTGCGGAGACGTGTTCCCTGCTGAACATTGGTACTCCCATCACCCCGGAATATTTTTACAAAATTGAAAATCCTGAAATCAGTTCACTTGCTGTTGAGCTATTAAGTCCAAAATATTTTCTCAGCAACAACTGGCAGGAGATGCACCAGATCGCCGTTCCATTAGAGGAAACAAACCTGAAGGATACGGTTGAGAAAGCCGTGTACCATTTAAAAAACAAGATGGTGATGAAGATGATCGACGACAATCAGCATAAGCTAAAGGCAGCATATGCCAACGGAGAAGATTATACGCTTCTGCTCGAACATCAGAAAATGCTCGATGAAGTGAAGAAGCAGATTTCAAAGTCGTTGGGGATAGATGTTCTGCGATGATGCTGTCGGGTCTTAGCAAAGCGTGACCCGACAGGAAACCTAAGAGATAGCATCGGAGCAAAATGAAAAAAAAAGCATTAATATTTGAAATGCTGTCGGGTCTTAGCGTAGCGAGACCCGACAGGAAACCTTAAGAGTTAACATCGGAATTGGATGAAGAAAAAAGCAATAATATTTTCATTTTATCTACTTGCTTTCAAGATAGCTTTTGCTCAACCCCTTACGATTCAATGGCAAAAGTGTTTGGGTGGATCTTATGGTGATCAAATAAGTGTAATTCGGCAAACTGCCAATAATCATTATTTCTTAGGCGCGTCAACGATTTCCAATGATGGTGATGTAAATGGAAACCATGGTTTATCTGGTGATTTTTGGATTGTTGAGATTGATAGTAATGGGGTCTTGCAACAACAAAAATGTTTTGGCGGTTCAGGTGAAGAAGAATTAAGCTCCTTGATGCTATTTGACGATCATTATATTGCTGTAGGATTACCAGGTTCAACCGATGGTGATGTTACCGGATTGCATGGCGCATCTCTAGATTTTTGGATATTAAATGCTGACACTTCAGGAAATTTAATTTGGGAAGTATGTCTTGGAGGAACTCGTTTTGAAGAACCTTATGAAATTATTAAGAGTAACAATAATTGTAGTGTTGTAATTGGGTATGCAAGATCAACCGATTATGACGTTACCGGATTGCACGATACAATTAGCACCACCTATTCTCCGGATGTATGGGTTGTGAAGATCGATTCTTCGGGCGCAATTAAATGGGCCAAATGTTATGGAGGGCTTTACCCGGATATAGGTTACTCTATTGTTCAGACACCAGACTCAGGATATATTTTTACCGCAGGGACTAAATCTAATGATGGGGATGTCCATGGAAATCATCTAATAAGTACTGACGATTTTTGGATTGTGAAAATTGATTCCTTGGGGATTATTGAGTGGGAAAAATGTTATGGAGGTACTCTTGATGATATCCCTAGAAGCATTATTTGTACAAAAGATGGTGGGTATGCAGCAATTGGTTTATCAATGTCTAACAATTATGACGTTACTAGTCACCATGGATCAAACGGCGATGAAGATGCATGGCTTATTAAAATTGACAGTATTGGAAATCTTCAGTGGGAGAAAAGCCTAGGAGGAACATTATACGATTACGGCGCTAAAATTATTCAAATGCCTGACAGTGGATATCTAGCCTTATGTTATACCAATTCAACGGATGATGACCTTGCTTCTAATCCTGCAAATGGGACTGATGTTTGGATGATTGGATTAGACCAAATGGGTAACATTTTGTGGAGTCAGTGCTTTGGTGGAAGTTTTGGCGACGCTGCTTATGATATGGAGCTAACAGCAGACGGTGGATTAATATTCGGAGGAATAACATTTTCAAATGATGGAGATGTTTCAGGTAATCATGGCAATGGTGATGCATGGGTAGTAAAACTTGCACCATTGCCAGATGAAATTGCAAGCTCAAAAATTTCGGTAACTGATTTTTCAGCTTCATTGAGCTGCACAAATCTCCAGATCAGTTTTTATTCTAATAAAACAACAAAGTCTCAAATCCAGCTTTATGATCTAGCAGGAAGATTGCTGCTAACTAAACATGCAAATTTTATTACAGGACTGAATCAACTTGTAATTCCTGTCGCTTTACCTCAAGGGATGTATTTTGTCAAAGTTGACAATGCAGTGGAGAAGGTAATCGCAAGCCACTGAGCACTTTTCTTAGAATCGTTAGCCAAAGTTGGTAGTAATATTACTTTATAATCTGTCAGGTCTCGCTATGCTAAGACCTGACATCATCGGGAAATTCCCGCCTACCGTTGGGATTTAATGATCTCCGCAGCGACGGTGTCGTAAATTTGAGGCAACTATTATTCGTTTAAATTAAAAACTTTAAATAAATAATGTAACCTACAAAAATAATATTTACGAGAAGAGAAAAAATTAACCAGCCATTAAAATTGGTTTTCTTTTTTTCAGTATATAATTCATTGTTTATCCCAAAAGAACTTTCATCAAGTTTCTCTATACTTTCTTGTTTCTCTGAAATTGAAGGAGTATGTTGAATTGAATTGTCTGTTGCAATTGCAATAACTAATTCATCTTCATGTGATATAGATATTGAAAAGTTAGCAAAGTATGGCATACCATCAGATTTGTTTAATATTTCAATTTCATTGAATTTTTTACTTTTATAATAATTGTTGACTTTAACAATTGCTTCTTTTGCAGCAAACTTTCCCGCAAAACTTTTATAGGGATCTTTTTTAGTTACGCAATATGCTATTTCTTGTGAACTAAAATTATCAACATAAAAACTACTTTCCCGAAAATCATTTACCCTTGGCAATTTATTAATATTAAGTAAATCAATTCCAATGCTTGATGGATAAATGCCAGAACCCAAAAATGAATTACTAATTATTTGATCATTATTTTCTTTATCTTCTAAATTATTCTCTAACGAGTTATCATTTTTTGCTAAGTCAGTTTCATTTAACTCATCATTCATATTCAATGCTGATAATAATTCACCAAATGTTTTAATATTGGAATAATTGGATACTTTGTAACCATTATCGGCAATTTCACCATACATCATATGAATTTTAACCGAACCTTGAAGAATTGAATTATCGATTATCGTTTGAGAGCCAATTTTATCAGGCTCAACCTTTATAAAGAATGATACTATTTTTTTTATCCTATCAATTTTTTCACTCATCTTTCAAATACTTCAAATTATTAATAACCTTCATAACAAACATGACATAATACCTGATCATTACCATCTGAATCTAAAACTTTTAGAAAAGTGTAATTATTATCACCTAACTTACGATGGCATTTATAGCACCTGATATCTTGTTTTTTCAAATTGTTTTTTGAGAGTTCATTAGAACCATAACTTTCTAATCTATTCTTTAAATTATTAAGGAATGACGCCACATATTTGCCTTCAGTAACTCTGTGATCAAATGTAATAGTAAAAATTATTCTATTTGATTTATCCAATGAAGATATTGCAAGTATTGCTGAGTTTTCTTTGTTAATAAGAGGTAAGAATGAAGAAACTCCTTCATTAGACAAATCAGTAATTGTAAAGGTGATACTTGAAGAATCGCTTGGGTTTAATTTGTCTTCAATATATTTTTTTGATATTGCAAGAATAGACTCTTCAATTTCTACCATCGTTGTCTTATCTGTGTCTGGAATTTTTAGAACTCTAAGTCCCTTTTCCATGTCGATGGCAATACCAATATTAATAGTATCGTAATAAACTATCGAATCATATTCAAAATAAGCATTTAGCTTTGGAAATTTTCTCAACAATCTGGCTATTTCATAAATAATAACTGGCAAAAACGATCCTTTAAGAATGGATAAATAGGTATTGACGAAAGGAATTACCTTTTCAAAATCCACAATAGTTGAAATCGAGCTATTCAATCCGTGTTGTTGTACAGCAGACAAGTATTCTATTTCACGTAATTTTTGAGTTGATAACCTTTCTATATGAACATTTTTTTTATTGTTAATAAATTCCTTCTCGATATTCTTTTTTGAAGGTTCATGGATTGACTTATTGACAGAAGCTGGATTTAGGAAAAGAATTACATCTTTAGCATTTACAAAATCTTTTCCTTCAAACACATCTACTTTTAAATTATTTTCTTCAATTAGTTGTAAGGCCTTTTTTGAAAAAAATGTTTTGGAAGCTATGGAATCAAGAGTTATGTCATTTGAATTTTCTCTTACTTCAATAACTTGTTTTTCTTCCTTGAATTCAGATTGGTCGAATATCTTTGAGACAACTGAACCAATATTTACTCTATCACCTACTTGGCAAAAATATTCAATAAATCCATCATTTTGAGTTTCAATTGAAATAGTAGATTTTGATGTTTCAATTTCCAGGATAACATCGCCCTTATTTACAAAATCACCATTTTTAAAATACAACTCTACAATAACAACATTTTCATCATTCACTGACTCTTGAGGTATAAATATTTCTTCTTTGATTTTCATAAAACTTCATTTATTAAGTTAATAATCCTCTCTTTATTTGGAATTACCTTTCTTTCCAATGATTTCACAGATGGAATAGGTACAGGTAACGATCCAATTTTAAGGAATTGAATATGAAAGTTTACTATTTCTGCAATGTTTGAAATTATTTCGCTTGAAATCCCCCCTACCGTACTACCTTCTTCAACAACCACAAGTTTTTTAGTTGTCTTAACAGATTCAATAATTTCAGTACAGTCGACAGGACTTATTTTTGATATTACTATTATTTCTGATATAAAATCAGATTCATAAAAAAGAGGCTCAATGCATTCTAAAACTTCATGAACCATCCCACCATAAGTAACAATGGTTAAATTTGGTTTTGATTTTATAGGACTAATTTTAACGACCGGGTAATCCTCGTCTGAATAGAGCGCTTTATAATTTGGCACTTCATTAAATCCTATATATTTACCGTAGTCTGTTTTATTTTCAATTAGAATTACGGGATGTTTCTCTTCGTATACTTTTTGATAAATTATTTCCGGATTGATTAATGTATTAATTGCAATCGTTTTAATATTATCGATACCTATTAAAAATCTGTCTAAAGATTGAGAGTGCGTAGGACCATAGCCTCTACCAGCACCCATTGGAGTACGAATTACAAGTGGGGCTGACACTTTTTTATTATACATATGGAAAATTTTAGAAGCATGGTTGATAATTTGATCAAATGCCAAGGTTATAAAATCTCCAAACATTATTTCAACGAATGGTTTAAACCCGCTAAGAGCAAGCCCATTCCCAATTCCAGTTATTGCTGCTTCACTTATGGGTGTGGTAAAGACTTGACTGGGGAATTTATCAGATAAATTTTTTGCGATTTTAAATGCTCCACCATATGGGGATTTAACATCCTCTCCCATAAAAATAACTTTACTGTCCTCATTTAATATTCTGTCAAAAAATTTATTAATAATTGTGACTTGTCTTTCTTTAATACTTTCAATTGGTTTCCATTTTATTTCTTTAATACTTTTTTTATTTTCAAAATAATAACTTTCCATTGGAAGTTCATCAGAATCAATATTGCTATTTAAAACAATGTCAATCTTTGAATTTATTTCTTTTATATACTTTTCATAGATTAATGGATCTTCTTTTGAAAACCTAATAAGAAAATCTTTTTCTTTATAATATTCGATTTCTTTTTCATCTCTATCATCATCCCCCTTCGAATGTGCAGTTAATCTATAAGTATTTACTAAGTGAAAAGCAGGTTTCTTTTCTTTTCTAACAAATTCGATAGATTCTTTAGCATTTTCAAATAGCCTGTCTGTATCCCAGGTATCACTTTCGTATGTTTTAATCGAAAATGCATTTGCTCGAGTTAATATATCTCCTGATTGATTGTCTCGAAAGTTTGTTGATTGAGCATATTGATTGTTTTCACATACAATCATTAAAGGTAACTCCCATAATGAAATAATATTCATCGCTTCATATAAAACCCCTTCGCCTAATGTCCCGTCACCAATAAATACAATTCCTATGTTTTCACTTTTTTGAAGTTTGTTTGCCAAAGCCATACCTGCTGCCAGGGGTACTATACCACCTTGTACCCCATTCGAATAGAAATTACCATTCTGTAAATGCTGGCTACTGCCAATTCCTCCGCAGACTCCATTTTTATTCCCTAATAATTCTAACAATAATCCTTGATAATCGCCGGTGAAAGAAATGTAATGGCCATGACATCTATGATTTGAAAAAACAAAATCACTTCTTTTTAATTGTCCAGCAAATGCAACGGCAGAGAATTCTTGACCAACACTCGTATGAACTGTACCGTTCAATTTTCCCATTGAAAAAAGTTTTAGAAATGTTTCTTCAACTCTCCTGATTAATAAAGCTTCTTTGATTTTTTTGTGATCCATCCTTTTAAACAATATTATTAAAATTCATGCTGCATTTTCGTTTGTTGCCTTGCAGGTAACGCTCCTCTGCTTTGCGCCGGGTGGAAATTCCGCACGCCCCTCGTCGGAGTTATTACGGTTCAAACATAGAAGAAATTTTCAAACCAGTCCAGAACTTGCCTGGCGCAAAGGAGTTGTTATGCGCAGCCCTACCATTTCTATTCTTACATGCAAATATGCCGCATACTTCTTCAGTGAAATGTACTCTCTGCTTTGATGTCAAATGCTCCATCAGTGCTTGCGTACCACCTAACATAAAAGAAAACAATACGATGGCGAGAGTTAAGAAGTAAAGTTACATCCAAGTTTTGTAATTGCGCATAATTTGTTACTACCTCCAATATTACAATTTTTTATTTCCGTAATGAGATTTCGGGTAAGTTATACTTTTGCATCGCATGAATCAGAAATACCGGGTAGCTGCTTTTTTAATTCTCTTATTTTTTGTAAGAGGGTTGTATGCGCAATCGGTCACTCAAACTGTTCGTGGGGTTGTAACAGACAAAGTTACACGCGAAACGCTGATCGGTGCCGTGGTGCTTTTAATTGACTCAGCACATCAAACAGGAAGCATTACCGATGTAGATGGAAAATTTCATATCAATGGGGTTCCTTTGGGACGCCAGCAGTTTGCTGTGAGTTTCCTTGGATATAAATCACAGGTATTTTCTGCAGTTGTCACTTCGGGAAAGGAAGTGGTATTCAATGTAGAGCTTGAGCAGTCAGTGATACAGGGCAAAGAGGTGAAGGTTGTTGCTGAACGGAGAAAAGACAAGCCCAACAATGAAATGGCAGTCGTAAGTGCGCGCTCATTTACGTTTGAAGAAACTTCCAGGTATGCGGGTTCACTGATGGATCCTGCGCGTATGGCGATGAACTATGCAGGTGTGAATGGCGCCAGCGATGCACGCAACGATATCATCATCCGCGGGAATTCACCGCTCGGACTTTTATGGCGGTTGAATGGCGTCGACATTCCCAACCCGAATCACTTCGGATCACTGGGAGTGACAGGCGGCCCCATCAGCATTCTGAATAACAATTCCCTCGACAAATCTGATTTCCTCACGGGTGCTTTTCCTGCCGAATATGGGAATGCAATCGGCGGCGCCTTCGATCTGCAGATGCGCACAGGAAATAATGAGAAGCATGAATTCCTCGGACAGATTGGTTTCAACGGTCTTGAAGTTGGTGCAGAAGGACCCATCTCAAAGAAAAACAGTTCAGCATATATGTTCAACTACCGCTATTCAACGCTCGGTGTTTTCAAAGCGCTGGGTCTCAATTTCGGTGCAGGATCTGCAGTGCCACAATACCAGGATGTTACTCTCAACGCAACTTTTTCAACGAAGAAGGCAGGAAAGTTTACACTGTTTGGAATCGGTGGTATCAGTTATGCTGAAACGCTCGACAAAGACAGGGACACTACTGAAGACAATGTTTATGACAACAACATGCGGCAGGACGGCTACTTCGGAAATTCAATGGGTGTGATCGGACTTACCAATATTTACCTGTTTAACAACACGGCTTATTCCAAACTCACACTTGCCGCTTCCACGGCTGCGCAGAACTACAAGATAGATTCCATTTCAACCATAGACAGCTCCCCTACTCCATGGTACAGGAATTTTTCCGACCAGCAGAAATATTCGGTGAGTTATATCGTGACTAAAAAATTTTCAACGAAGAATTTTATCAAGACAGGTATTGATTTCAAACATATTGCATACAACGTGCACGACAGCATTTTCGACGACCCTGTTTTCAGAACCTATGCAAATTCTTCCGGCGGAAGCCAGCTTGCACAGGTCTTTATCGAATGGCAGCACCGGTTCAGCGACAAGTTCAGCATTCACAGCGGTCTGCACGGCCAGTTTTTTCTTTTGAATAATACGTATGCTATTGAACCCCGCCTCGGTCTTAAATATGATCTGAAAGAAACATCTTCACTGAGCCTTGGAATCGGCTTCCACAGCCAGCTTCAGCCCGTCTACTCCTATTTCCAGGAGACGGTTCTTCCTGATCGCACCATTGCTCTCACAAATAAAGACCTGGAGTTTACCAAGAGCAAACATTTTGTGCTTGCTTACGACAAGTCCTTCAGCAACAACCTGCGTTTAAAGATCGAAACGTATTACCAGTATTTATCGAATGTGCCTGTTGAACAACGGCCTTCAACGTTCAGCATGCTGAATGAAGGCGCTGATTTTGGCATCACCGCTACAGACAGTCTTGTAAACGAAGGCAAAGGGGAAAATATGGGCATCGAGCTGACATTCGAAAAGTTCTATAGTCACGGTTATTATTTTTTAATCACAGGATCTCTTTATGATTCAAAGTACACAGCCAGCGATGGCATTGAGCGCAACACGGCATTCAACGGAAACTACACGGTAAATTTTCTTGCCGGGAAAGAATGGACGATCCGGAAAAAAAATGTTTTAGGATTAAACTTCAGGACGGTGACCAGCGGAGGTAAACGTTACATCCCAATCGACTTTGCAAAATCAGGAGCCAGCGGGGAAACAGTTTATGATTACAGCGAAGCATATGAACACAGGCAGAAAGACTATTTCAGAACAGACATAAAAATTTCATATCGCTTCAATGGCAAGAAGGTAACACATGAATTTGCGCTGGACATTAATAATGTGTTTGACACGCAAAACATCTGGCAGCAATATTATGATCCTACTTCTAATACCATTAAGACAGAATACCAGACTGGACGATTTCCAATTCCATTGTATCGAATACTTTTCTAATATGCTGTCGGGTCTTAGCGTAGCGGATTTGGAAGCACCTATGGCTATGGACAGATCAGATGAAAATGAATTATCTTTGATTCAACCTGTCAGGTCCGATAGCTATCGGACTCGCTAAGCTAAGACCCAACAGCATCAGAAGCATTAGAGTTTGGAAGCACTTATAGTTTCGGGGGGTCAGATGAAATCAATTATCTTTGGTACATCCTGTCAGGTCACGCTATGCTAAGACCTGACAGCATCGTAAATACCTTTATACCGGCTACTATTCTAAAACTTAACTTCAATGCAAACCACTCTGCCACCGGTCGCCGAAATTCTTTTTATCCTGCTTACGTTTTTTCTTGTTGCTGTTACGGTAATAACTGTAAGAATGAAATCACCAAACAAGAAAACTGCTTTGAAAGTTTTTCTCGTTTTATTTTTCTGGCTTTCATTTCTGAAAATAATTTCAGGCATGGAGTTCTTCCACAACTTTACTTCTATGCCCCCTCGGTTGATCATTGCTCCTTTTGCATGTGTACTTACCATCGTCATACTTGCAGCCTCAGGAAAATTTTTAGAATTCCTGAAAAGAGTCCCGCTGCACTGGCTGATTTATATACAAAGCTTCAGGATACTCATGGAAATTATTCTTTACATGCTTGCCGTAAATGGTGTGATCCATGAAAGACTTAGTTTCGGCGGAAGAAACTTTGATATCCTTGCAGGCATTAGCGCACTTTTTGTCGGACGGATGGTGCAAAGAAACAAGATCAGCATGAAGGGGCTTGTTGCATGGAATGTTGCATGTATTCTTTTGTTGATGAATATCGTAATCATGGCAGTGCTTTCAACGCCTTATCCCTTCAGCATATTCAATGACGCTCCAGTGAACACTGTTGTATTTTATTATCCTTTTATTTGGCTTCCGGGATTTGTTGCACCATTTGCGTTGGCCATGCATGTATTTGCTTTACGAAAAATTCTTGCGAAATAAATTATTGCCACAAAGGCACTAAGACTCAAAGAAACACAAAGAAAAAGCCAGCCACGAATTGCACTAATTATCACGAATTAAAATATTGCCACTAATCCCGATAGCTATCGGGATCAAAGTCTCGAAGAAACACTAAGTGCAGATCCATAGCCAGGATACATACACCGGTAAAAAATAATACAGGAAAAATTAAGGTTATTTTTTCTTCGATTGCCTGATCACGCGTCTCACAATATCTTCGTCGCGGAAACTGTAACGAACCATGTATACGCCATCGGCAAGGGATGAAAAATCTTCCTCGATGGCATTCAATCCTGTTTTGCCGGGTCCGTCAAAAAGTGTGCTGATCTTTTGTCCAAGTGTATTGTATAATTCCACAGTGAGGTAATCAGCATATGGAAGAATAACATTCATCTGCAGCATGTTGTTGAACGGATTTGGATATGGCTCCATGATTGAAAACTCATTTGTGAGACTGCTGCACTTTTCATTATTGCTTTCCACGTCATCATCCTGGCCATTGGGTTTGATCACACTCACGCAGTAAAATGAAACACTGCTCGATGGTGCAATGGTGAAGCTTGCAACAAAATTATACGACTGTATCCCGTTGCTTCCATTCGGCAAAAGCTGGTGATAGGTTTCCTGAATCACCGTTCCGTCCTGCAGCCGCGCTTGCATGATCACACTGTCAATGTCAACCGTACCAAGGTTAGCAATATTTGCCTGGATGTTTAACTGGCCGTTGTTAAATACTGCTGAAACATTCGTTACAGCTGCATCCAACAGCGGCTGGATCACATAAATGCCTTTGGTGATGCTGTCAATACATCCAAATGAAGAAGTCGCAATGAGTTCGATTACAAACCTGCCGGTATCCTGGTAAATATGGTGCGGTGTATCTAGTGTGCTTCCCTGGGTTCCGTCGCCAAAATCCCACGAGTAGGTGGACGAAATATCTGTCAGGTTGGTAAATGCAACATCCAGCGGAGGGTTACCATATTGAGGAGAGTAAGAAAAATTCGGAACGGGAAGCTGATGTACGGTTACATTTTTACGGACGGAATCCACGCAGCCAATGTCAGAATATACAACCAGGTTAATTGAATACGTTCCTGTTGTATCAAATGTGAAAACAGGATTTTGAACCGAATCGGTTCCCAATGTATCAATACTCCATTCCCATCCTGTAATGCTTCCGTTACTCACGGTGCTGTTATCTGAAAGCTGGTAGGGGTTATGAATACATGCAGGCTGAGATACAAAATCCGCAACAGGAATAGCACTCACCACTACATCTTTGGATGCCGAGGAAAGACATCCATCTTCCGACAATGCAGTGAGGGTAACAGTGTATGTTCCTGCATAAACATAATAGTGCGCAGGGTTTTCAATACTGATCGTTTGCTGATCTCCGAAATTCCATGTCCACGTACTGTCAAGGTTTGCATTCCCTGAGAAGTTGGTGAAACTCATAATATCTCCAAGGCAAGTAGGACTATAGGTAAACCGCGGTATCACTGAAAAATTTACATCCAGTGTCTGCAATATGGAATCCCGGCATCCGAAATTATCGATAACGAGAAGGGTAACATTATGTGGGCCAACCACCGATGAATCGTAAATGTGGGTTGGATTCTGTAAACCCGAAAAATTAGCACTGTCACCGGGATCGCCAAAATTCCATTGGTAAACATTTACGTATGCCAGTGAATCGAGGGTGGTATTGTTTGTGAAAATTGTTGGAAAGTCAGTACATGCATTGATGTATGAGAATGCAACATGCGGATTGTCGTGAACGGTCAACGTTATGGTGTCTGAACTGATACATCCAAGATCCGTTGTTACCGTCAGTGTGACTTCGTGGACCCCAGGTGTTAAAAACAAATATGAAGGATTCATCTGGGTGGAGCTGTCAACTCCATCGAACAACCATAGCCTATCGGTTATTGTACCGCCCGTTAAATCCATAAAGTCATTTGTCACACCGAGGCATACTTCATTGTATCCTATGTTGACGTTAGCTCCAGAATTCACAATGACATCCTGCGTTAACGGCGCACTAGGACAGCTGCTTGGAGAATAAACAATCAGTGTAACTTGAAATGTGTCAGACGTCAGCGAATCTGGAATCGTAAAAACATGCTGCGGGTTTCCAACTGAATCTGTAAAACTGTCTCCGAAATCCCATGACCACGCAGAAATGGTATCACCGACACCTGCGCTGAGCAGGCTGTTGAATGTAATCGCGTTGTTCTCACATGCGATCATAGGGAGATAGTCAAAGTCTGCAATCGGTGGATTGCTGATGTGTACGGGAAGAAGTACGGTATCAGAGCAAGTATTTTGTGCCTGCACAATGAATACAACGTTGTATGTTGCAGTGTCTGCTAAGGCATAAGCATGTGTCGGACTTGCAACATTGCTTGTATTCAAATCTCCAAAATTCCAGCTATAAGATGTAACAGGGCTCTGAGAAACTGTCTGGTCAGTAAAGATCACAGACTGACTAACACATGTATTGTCAATGGAAAATCCCGCATCCGGGCTGGGGTTGATAGTCAGGTTATAAGTTGAATCATCAGTGCATCCTGAATCCGATGTAACCAGCAGTGTGATATCAAAATTTCCACCGTCAGGAAAGGCATATGTCGGACTCGGAACTGCTGAGCTGTCACCATTGCCAAAAGTCCAGAACCATGATGCTATTGAGCCCGAAGAAATTGTAGAAGCGTCAGTAAAATTCATTAGGACATCAGAGCAACCGACGGGTAGAGAAAAATTTGCAAACGGACGGGCTGTGACATTCACTGTTTGAGACAGTGTAGTTGTACAACCGCTGCTTGCTGTGAGTGTGAGCGTTACAATATATGAATTTGGTACTGCGTACTGGTGTGTCGGGTTTATAGCATTCGAAGTGTCGGAGTCCCCAAAATCCCAGTGGCGGTTGATGATGGTGCCGGATGACAGCGTTGAAGAATCATAAAACTGTGTGATGTCTCCTTCGCAAAGATTTTCAAATGAGAATGCCACAACAGGGGCCGGAGCAATGACTACAGAATCAGAGAAAAAATTAGAAACTCCATTTGCATCTGTTGCCTGCAAAGAAATATGGTAGGTTCCATCCAGGTTGTACATGATGTTAGCCGGGGTAGGATCGGTTGAGGTCTGCTGGCTGACGTTACAGGAATTCAGTGGAATGAAACCAACAAACTTATTTGCAGCCTCATCTGCTATTGCAACGTACCAATCGGAATTTTCGCGGACAGTTGTGAGTCCATTCAGACTATTAACGCCTGGCAATGTATCAGTTGTGAGAAACGTAGGGTTATTGTTTGTCAGGGAGGTATCCATATTTACAATAGTCACAAGTCCTCCGCCGTAAGACGACACTACAGCAAGCCATTTCCCATTGTCGTTGATTACAGAAATTCCAGTAGGTGCCGAGACGGCAATATTCAGTGTAGTAATTGCTGTCGGAGCATTCTGCAAGTTATTGGTAAAGTCCACACGCATTATTGAACCAAGTGAATATGAAGAAATAAAGACGCATGAAATGTTGCAGGCATGCGCAAAGGACACTCCCCATCCGCCGACAATACCTGTTACCGTATATGAATTTACAGTCGGGCTGGCATTTGTTATTGAAGGACCGAAATCAGCAATGATGAGCTTGTCGTCAAAATTATTCATGATGGCGGCAAACACCCGACCGCCTTCAACGGTAAGGTCAATGCTCCGGGGCCGTACCAGGCCTGTAATTGCAATTGGTGTAGCAGCGGTAGGTGCGCTTCCAAGCCCACTGCCGAATGTAAATAGTGTAGCCGCGTCGAGAAAGATGCTGATTTCAATGGCATACCATGTCCCGCCTTCCTGGTGAAAAACCAATCCGTTTGGACTTGAAAAAACACCGAGCGGATTGCCAAGATCTACAATTGAAGGTGGATTTGCAAAGCTGTTACCGAAGTCTAGTCTTATCAAGTTGTCGCTGGACCGGCCGCAAATAAATCCATAGTGGTTAGCACCGTCAACGACTGCAACTGCCACTGAAGCAGTACTCACTGCAGTTGTCGTATCGAATTTTGTAAAGAGACCCGTTTCGTAATCGCCGGCGCAAAAGTCCCATTCATAAGAAACGGCACCGGTGGAATTGTTTGTCAATGTAAGATTCTGTTGTGGACAAACCGGCTGTGCAACGCTGAAGTCGGCATCAGGACACTGGGCATTGACAAGCATGATGGATGAAAACATCACCAGGAAAAAGCCAATACATACCCGGGTAAATTTTACCATGTTGGAAAGAGGATGTGGTTTAACATGGGTTGATACGGATTATTGCGTTAAAGGTTAAACTATTGCCGCTTGTTTAAGGTAGCTTTGATATGTTGCAGAAATGCCTTCACTTAAACTGATTCCCGGTTTCCATCCCAGGGCATTGATTCGTGAAGAATCGAGAAGTTTCCTGGGAGTTCCATCAGGTTTTTGGGTATTGAATGTGAGTGTACCGGTATAACCGGTAATTTCCTTGACCATCATTGCCAACTCCCTGATTGTTACGTCCTCTCCATATCCCGCATTGATAAATTGCACGTCGTTGTAATTCATCATCAGGAAATAACAGGCTTCTGCCAAATCATCGACATGCAGGAATTCACGCTTCGGGTTTCCGGAACCCCAGACTTCTACACTTGGATCATTGTTAAGCTTTGCCTCATGAAACTTCCTGATGAGAGCGGGAAGAACATGTGAGTTCTGAAGGTTATAGTTGTCGTTGGGACCATACAGGTTTGCCGGCATTACAGAAATGAAATTACATCCGTATTGGCGTGAATAATTTTCGCACAGCTTAAGACCGGCAATTTTTGCAATGGCATAAGGTTCATTTGTTTCTTCCAGGTAATTGCAAAGTAAATATTCCTCTTTCAGCGGCTGGGGAGCAATCTTGGGATAGATGCATGATGACCCTAGGAAAAGAAGCTTTTTTACTTCATGGCGATAGCTTTGATGGATAACGTTCAGTTCAATTGCAAGATTGTCGGATAAAAAATCAGCACGGTAAATATTATTTGCCTGGATGCCTCCCACCTTTGCTGCGGCCAGGAATACATACTCCGGAAGTTCAGTTTCAAAAAAATTTGTAACCGCCAGCTGGTCCCGAAGATCAAGTTCTTTACTTGTGCGGGTAACTATGTTTTTAAATCCTTTAGACTCCAGGTTTCGCACCAATGCCGATCCGACCATTCCCCGGTGACCGGCAACATATATTTTAGAACCTTTATTCATCTCATTTCACTGAAAAATCTGATTAAAACACAAATCTACTTTAATTCCAATATATTCTGAACGCATAATTTGGTTAATCATTAACAACGATAAGGGGATGTCGTTATTGAAGTGGCATAAAAAAAACAACCCCACCTTTCAGGCGGGGTTGATGACTATATTTTAAGTTTAAAAACTTCTTCAATAGAATTTACCGCGGTTGTCTTCCACGTCTGCTTTTTCTTTCAAAGCATTGAATATTTCATAATCACTCCGCTGTTTACGCTGGTCGGCAAGTTGCTTCTGGGTTGCTGAATAATCTTTAGTAGCAGCGGGCTCAGTGAATTTTTCTACACTTACTACAAATACGGCAGCATCGCCATGAATGGCTTTTGAAACCTGTCCGGGTTTCATACCAAACACAGTTCCCACAAGTTTAGGTTCATTGCCTATACCCTGAAGGTAAGGATTTGAAAAGGTCACACTTTCAATTTGTGTAACCGGGAGGTTCACCTTCTGGCCGATTGCATCGATCGTAGTTGCTCCTGCGCTCTTCGTCTTATATTGTTCTTCCAGCATAGCTCCTTTCTTCTCCTTCATGGCACCTGCTGTTACCTGGTCTTTCACCATTTCCATCGGTAAGGTTCCTTTTTCTTTGATGTCAGTTAGTTTGGCGATCACATATTTGTCACCGAAAGTAAACACCTTACTTACTTCACCTTTTTCGACCTTATAAGCCCAGCGGATAAGTTCACGGGGCGATTCAAGCCCGGCAATATTCTTATCACCTTCCTTGAGGTTGTCAGCAATGCGTTTGTTGAGACCCTGCTTTACAATTGCGCTATCGAACATTGCGGAATTGGAATTGTCAGCAGCGAATTTCTGAGCATCCTGATATATCTTATCAAAAGTTTTCTGGGATGCTTCGATCCTGTGCTCTACAATGGCAAACTGAACCTGCTTTGTGAGGGCACTCTTGTCAGTGACTTCAGTAAGGTGAATTCCAAATTCAGAGGTCACAGTAAAAATCTCGTTTTTCTTTGCGCTGAAACAACCATCGTTAAAGGCTTTCACCATTCTTCCCTGCTGGAACCATCCCAAGTCACCATCCTTGATGGCAGATCCCGGATCTTCAGAAAATCTTTTTGCCAGGTCACCAAACTTTTGACCACTCTTCAATAGTCCTTTCACGCTGTCAGCCTTTGATTGAGCAGATGCTGTATCGCCATTCTGAATTTTGAAAAGAATGTGGCGGGCTTTCACTGAGTCAGGAACCATTTTTGAGTTGATGAGCTTTGCAAGCTTGTAACTTCCATTTTCAAAATAAGGTCCGGCCATCGTTCCCACAGGTGCATCAAACAATGAATCCAAAGAAGGAGGAAGTGTTCCTTTTGATTTGTAGGTGCTGTCGAAAGGTGCGTCGCTGTTCTGGGTTACAAACGATGAATCATTTGAAGCGGCAGCAAATTCATCCTTCTTCCTCACCATCCATTCTTCACCTTCCTTATTATCCTCGGCAGAAGGCTTTACATCGAAAGCGACATACTCAATCTTGCGGATGGTTTCTTCCTGTTTATAATCTTTCTGGTGTTCGTTGTAATATTTTTTCAGATCACTGTCCTCCAGCTTTACTGTACTGTCAGCAATCGTGCTGTAATCCATCCTGATAAATTTGACAGTAGCTGTGCGGCCCGTCTCTTCATAACTGGTTTTTGCTTCAGCCGTTGTAGAAAACAAACCGCCTTTGATGAGGTCTTTGTATTTCTTGGAAATCCTTTCTTCACGGATGGCATCTTCAAAAGTTCTCCATTGCTGTTGAACTGCTTCTTCCCTGTTCGGAAGGTCATGCAGAAATTTCACAACATCCTGCGGGTTGAACTGGTTTGTCTCCTTGTTGGTGAATGCAGAACGAATTTGTTCATGTACATTTTTACCTGTACACATATCGTAAAGCTCATCCGGACCACATGAGATCCCAGCCCTTTTATATTCTTTTCCAAGGATCAGGTTATTCATTTCCATGCTCCATGCCTGCTCGCGTAGCTGGTCGGCAGTAGCCTGGTCAACATTGTCCTTTTGTGTGTTTACCTTATAGTTCTCCATAAGGGTTTCCACTTTCTTTTCAAATTCCGGGTACCTGATTTTTTCGCCGCCTACTACACCAATCACATCACTGTTTTGCGACATGAGTCCTGAATTGCTGGTTACAAGGTCGCCCAGGATGAATAAAATCATACTTGCTCCCACAAAGAAAATAAGAAGCCCTACACGTTTACGGATGCGTCCGATAATTGCCATACTGTTGTCTGAATTTTAAGTCGGAAGCCTGTGTTTCCAGGCTCCTGAAAATTTGAGGCGCGAATATACAATAGAGAATGGAAACCAGAAACGGAGATATTAACCATGTTTTAAACATTAAACAGCGAGATTTACCCCATCCCCGCCTGACCGAATCAGTCGGGCAGGGAATAACGAATAAACCCAACGAAAATACGAATTACAAATTGGATACTGTCCACAAAGGCGGATCCGTCCTTTGGCGGATTTACTGTGTACTCCCTTTCCGGTTAAGAAAATTATTCATTTCGGGGACGATTTTAAGGTAATAAACAACAGTGAAATAGATAATGGAGATGATGGCCGAATGCATCACGATGTCGAGGTATTTGTTATCGAGGTGAGGCACAAGCATATCCATGAAATAACACCCGGTTATCAAGGCGGCAATCCTGATATTTTTTTTATCAAATGGCTGCAGCCGGAAGAATTTCCAAACAGTTAAAGTGAGCATCGTATTGTAAATCAAGGCCGATGTTGAAGTGGCTATGGCTGCACCTTCCAGTCCCATTCTTGGGATGAGCATCATTTGCAACGCAAAAACCATGATGGCCAGCGTGATCAGGTAGATGGCTCCATACCGGTATTTGTCGGAATTAAAAAGTATAGAGGCATTCAGACCAGTAGCCATATTAAACAATGTTCCGATGCTGATGATGAGCACCACCAACCCACCCTGGCTGTAGTCTCCCGGAAGAAAGGTGAACAGGCTTGTCATATTGATGTTGATATTGAGAAAAAGAAAACCTCCCAACAGGAGCATGTACAATGACGACTTGTGATAGATGTTGTAAATCTCATCGCGCCTGTTGTCAGCCCAGGCAAAAGAAATTTTTGACGCTGCAATTTTATCAATGGCCGTGAGCGGCGCTTCTATCACCGTCGGGATAAAAGCCGCAATGGTATAAATCCCTACAAAGCCCAGGGGCATGAACTTGCCGATCATTATGCTGTCGAAATATTTCAGCCCAATGCTTGCAACGCCGGCAAACCAAAGCAGCATACCATACCTGATAAGCTCAAAGAATTTTTTTTCACGGAAATATTTCCAGTCAATTTTGAAACCCGGCTTGTCGAAAATAAAAATGTAAGTGACCAGTCCGGCCAGCTGCAAAGCGAAGATGCCCACATAACATGCAATGAACTGGTTCAGCGTGAGCCATTTTAAATAATAAATTGTGATGAGGCCAATGTTCAGGATACGTACAACAACGTCGTTTAGAAATGCCGGTACCGTGCTTTTGAAATGCGAAAAACAATATACTCCGAGAATGGAAATAAAGCTGAGAAAAAAAATGAGCGGGAAAACATAATTGAAGAACTCCAGGAAGAGCGGACTTTCCCGACGGTACTGGTTCATGATAAAATCCTTTAATACCCACAGTAAACCGGAAGTCAGCATAAATCCGATGACAGGAAAAAGCAGCATGAATCCGAAAAATCCATGGTGTTTGGTTTCCTTATTTTTAAAAATCGGAAAATATTTTGTGGTAGCATTCCCAATACCGACGGGAACAAACATGGCCGCAAGCAAAGAGAAAGAATAGAGAATGCGTGTGAGACCCAGCTCTTCCTTTGTAAGAAAATGCGGACTGATGATGATGAGGGAAACAAAACCGATTACGATACCGATGTAGGTAGTAATGGTGTTTGTGATGCCTTGCCTGCGGATGACGCCCATTCAGAATTGATGGTATAACGTTCGGGCAAAGATGATATTTAAAGAAAGTAAACAGTACGCGGTAAACAGTAAACAATCAACAGCCATTCCCCATTCTCCATTCTCCATTCTCCATTCCCTATTCCCCTTTCCCAATTCCCATTTCCCACCTCACGCTGCAGCAGTGCCCTGGTCTTCGGCGAAATTATTTTTCACCCATGAATAAGCGGAAGGAAGAGATTTGAAATAACCGGTCCTTACTTTTTTTTCATCATAAGTGCGAACGATGCGCTTTACAGCCATTTCGTTGAAGGTGTATTTTGTTACCACCAAAGCTTCGTGACTGAATCCTGCAGCAAGCGCACGCGGGTACCAATTCTCGCTGATCCATTGCTGGTCTTCGCGCGAAATCACCTGCATGTTCCTGGCATCGGCAATCACCACTCCTGTTTTCTTTTCGATCATGGCATCTACCAAAGCATCCAGGATGTCATAGAGTTCTTTTCCCTCGCTGGGGAGGCCGTACCAGCAAGTTTGAACTGCGTTTAACTCTTCATTAAAAAATATTTTGCATGCCTTGAGGTCCTTCATCAGTATCGGTTCCTTCATGGTTTTTCGGAATTGTTGCCCTAAAGATATTAACTCAATTGTAAATTCGCAAACAGCTACGTTGCTACTAATTAAACTAATTCACATCCAACGTTTATACCAGGCCATAAAAAAGAATACATACCAAAGGCGTTCAAAATATTCCAGCTTTCCATCGAGGTATTCCTTCTTCAGGTTTTCAACTTCAGCCCTGTTCAATATGCTGAACACGCCATCCGAAGCATGCTGGGAAAATGTTGCTTCGAAAAAATCCCTGAGTTCATTCTTCAGCCATCTTTCTACCGGTACTCCGAATCCCATCTTCGGACGATGCATGATTTCCTTCGGTATGTATCGATGAACGATATCGCGAAGCATGATCTTCCCTACCCCATCCCTATACTTGTAATGCGATGGCAGGCGGCATACAAATTCTATGACACGCTGATCCAGGAATGGCTCACGGCCTTCCAAAGATGCACTCATTGTAGCACGGTCAACTTTCTGAAGTATGTCGTCGACCATGTACGTTTTGTATTCAACGGCGATGATCCTTGCGAGAACATCGTTTGAACGGTGATAAAGGTTGTTGTCGTCAAAGACGGTATGAAGATTTGTTACTGGAGCATTGATCAGTTTCTGCGCTTCTCCTTCCGAATAACAAGAATGGATAATATCGAAGGCCTTGACGGGATCCTTTTTCTCCAGCACACGAAATAACTTTTCAATCCTGTCCGCTTCCGACGCAGGTTTCTTTTTGTTGTGGATCAACTTCAATCCTGCCGACAACATTGTATCCATACCGGAAGGGATCATGGAAAATTTTCTCCAGTAATTCATGAACCGCTTGTGGCGCGGATAGCCTGCGAAAATTTCATCGCCTCCGTCTGCACTTAAGGCCACTGTTACATGCCGGCGCGCAATGCGGCTCACAAGCGTAGTCGGAATCCCTGATGAATCTCCAAATGGTTCATCGTAGATTTCAGGTAACTGCGGAACAAGTTCAAGTGCATCTTTGATTGTACAAAAATATTCATGGTGATCTGTTCCCAGATGTTCAGCAACTTTTTTTGCATGGTCGGCTTCATTGTATTCCTTTTCATGGAAACCGATTGTATAGGTCTTGATTTTTTGCGAAGAATTTTTTTGCAGCAGTGCCGTTACACAGGAACTGTCGTAACCACCGCTCAGGAATACACCAACAGGAACATCTGCCACCATACGGTACTGGAATGCCGAGGAAAGCATTTTTTCAGTCGTGTCAACCGCTTCAGAATAGGAAATGTCAATCTTGGGCCTGTTGTATTCGTCAGTAACGTCCCAATATTTTTCGATTGAAATATTTTTTGTTGCAAGGTCGATACTGAGAATATGACCGGGCATGAGCTTGTGTGCATCTTTAAAAATACAATAGGGAGCTGAAATATATCCATGCTGGAAATAAAGCGACAATGCGTCGGTATTAATTTCTTTTTTAAATCCCGGGTGCGCATGAAATGTTTTCAGTTCTGAACCGAACAAAAACAAATCATCCTTCCAATACCAGTAAAATGGCTTCACTCCTGCCCTGTCGCGGAAAAAAACCGCCCTGTTATTTTTTTTATCATGGATCGCAATTGCAAACATGCCGATGAACCCGTCAACGCATTTCACTCCGTATTGCTGGTAAGATTTTAAAACAACTTCTGTATCGCTGTTTGATTTGAACTTGTGACCAAGGGCTTCAAGGTCTTTACGAAGCTCAAGGTAATTGTAGATTTCTCCATTGAGCATGATCACATCACCGGTAACATCATTTGTCATCGGCTGGTGACCAAGCGGGGAAAGGTCAATGATGCTGAGCCGGCGGAATCCAAAACCAATGGAAGTCTGATTTGTCTCCGAAATTTCCAGTCCATCGTCGTCAGGTCCGCGGTGAACTAAACATTCCCGCATTGCCAGAAGCGTATCCTTAGAGGTATTCTTTTTAAAATCGATAAATCCGGTTATACCACACATATTATAAAGAGCGTGCAAAACTAATTAATTGATCGCAGTGGGAAAGTTTCATAAAACAGCCATCGCCACTAAGTCACTAAGACACGAAGGTTCACTAAGTTTTAGAAATTTTAAACTTTTCTTTTTTCATTATCCTTTGTGTTTCTTTGAGTCTTAGTGCCTTGGTGGCAAGAATTAATGGGCTGTTTTTTTAATGCAATGCAACGTATTACTTTCGCGCGCAATGATTGATTTTATTTCACCGCAGTCGAAAGAAAAACTTACAGCACAAAACGGAAAGCTGGTCTCGCCTTCAGGTGAATCTTTTCCTGTAATCAAAGGCATACCGCGCTTTGTTCCCATTGATAATTATGCTTCAGCGTTTGGTTTGCAGTGGAATACATTTTCAAAAACGCAGCTTGACAGCCATTCAGAGCTAAACATCACAAATGAAAGGCTTGAGCGTTGCCTTGGATTTCAACTCAATGAACTGAAAGGCAAGACCGTTCTGGAAGTTGGTTGTGGCGCCGGAAGATTTACAGAACTATTGGTGAAAAGCGGTGCACTCGTACATTCAATCGACCTTAGCAATGCCGTTGAAGCAAATAAGCTGAACATTGGTGACCAGCCGAATTACAGGATTGCACAGGCCGGTGCATATGAAATTCCTTTCCCCGATAATGCATTTGATATCGTTCTCTGCCTGGGTGTGATTCAACATACGCCTTCGTCAGAAAAAACAATTGAATCACTTTGGAATAAAGTGAGGCCAGGCGGCATGCTTGCGATCGATCACTACCGGTGGCGACTGGCTTACTATGGCAACATGCGCTGGATCTACAGGGAACTATTCAGAAAAATGAAACCTGAAAAAAGCCAGCGCGTCATCAACAAGCTGGTTGATATTTTTTTCCCGATGCATTGGGCCACGAAGGATAACAAACTCCTTTACTGGCTCCTGATTCGTTTCACCCCATTGTTCGAATATGTACGTGAATATCCGCAGCTGAATAAGGAAGTACATAAGGAATGGAGCCGGATGGATACCTACGACGGCCTTACAGATTATTACAAGCATCTCCGTACATCTGCGCAAATAAAGAGGGAACTCGAAAAACTTGGAGGGAAAAATATCTGGATCAATGAAGGTGGGAATGGTGTAGAGGCGAGGAGTGTTAAATGAGAAGTGAGATGTGAGATATGAGATGTGAGATATGAGAAACAGCCAATGGCAAATAGGAAATGGGGATTGGGGATTGGGGAATGGGGAAACAGCCAACAACAAATAGCAAATGGGAAAATGGGAAATAGGAAATGGCCAACAGCCAATAGCCAATAGCCAATAGCAAAATTTGAGAGATTCCTCACTCCGTTCTGAATGACATGAAAAGAAAACGCCTTCTCCTTTTCCCACCTGAATATTCTTCCCTGATCAGGAAAGAGGCAGAAATGTTTGCAGGCGAATATGATGTTAAAATATTTGATCTCCAGTCCAGGCAAAAAATCCTGATACCCTTCCGGTTCCTGTTACAGTTTTTATTTCTTGTAAAAAATATTTCCAGTGCAGAAATTATGGTGAGCCGCTTTGTCGGCTATCAAACAATTCTGCCAATACTCTTCAGCAAGTTAACGGGGAAACCTGTTGTATGCATCATGGGCGGATTGGAATGCATTAAATTTCCTTCTGTAAAAACCGGAAGTTATGTACGGCCATTTTTCGGAACCATAACAAAATGGTGTCTCAAGAATGCAACCCATCTTTGCCCTGTCCACGACACACTCGTGCTTACTGATTACACTTACCAGGATGATGACTACCCGAAACAGGGATACAAATATTTTGTTCCGGACTGTAATACTCCTTATACGGTGATCAAAAACGGGTATGATGCGGAAAAATGGAAAGCCGGAAAAGAAAAAATACCGAATACATTTATTACAGTGGCACATGGAATTGAAATGGATCATCTTTACCGGTTGAAAGGAATAGATCTTATAATGGCCGTGGCAGAATCGTTTCCTCATTGCACTTTTACAATTGTTGGAGGGAATAAAGAAATGCTGCAAACGAGTATTTCAAATGCCCGGTTCACCGGCGAGATTGCCAATGAAAAACTTCACGAACTTTTAGGTACACATGAATATTACCTGCAGCTTTCCATAACAGAAGGATTTCCAAATGCCCTTTGCGAAGCCATGCTTTGTGAATGTATTCCGATTGGCAGCAGCGTAGGCGCCATACCTGAAATTATCAGCAACGGTAACCTTATCCTGAAGCGAAAGGATATTGCACAGTTAAAAGAAATTATTTCATCTGCGCTTTCTGTCGATAAAAATGCAGAAGCACAGAAAGCCCGCAGCAGGATCAAGGAAAATTACACGATTGAAAAACGCAGGAAGAGTTTTTTGGATTTGTTTAGCAAACTTACTTCGTAAAACATTCATTTACTTTTGAACATAACGCTCACCGGGAGGAATTTTGACCGGGATTTTAAAAGCATACACGCCAAACCCATAGCGGTTGTCCCAGTGCGTTAACCTGGTGGCGCCAAACCCGCTTTCAAAATACCATCGGCTCACTTCTTCAGGAGTGTGATAGTGGCGCCAGCGCGGTGTAATTGAATCGAACATGTCGACATGCAGCGTTTCATAGTCGAGTTTTTTCCCTGCCATTTTATATACTGCGAAAATAATCTGCGTGAAAAGTCCGACAATTATTTTCTGAACAGAAGATGGCAATCTCGAAACGATGATTCTGAAAAAGTCGAAAACCCTTCTTTT
>Ga0190274_10000254_pt1 | contig 34893 bp, 29 predicted proteins | sample Popmic531T_FD_133002 | JGI IMG/M metagenome (GOLD analysis project Ga0190274, IMG submission 133002) | Populus adjacent soil microbial communities from riparian zone of Yellowstone River, Montana, USA - 531 T | ecosystem: Environmental > Terrestrial > Soil > Riparian zone | place: USA: Montana... | reverse complement strand
CTTGGGAGTTTGGATAGATGGCAATTGCAATTGTAACTGGTTCATCCGGCCTGGTGGGAAGTGAAACGGCGAAGTTTCTTCACGGAAAGGGCCTGGAGGTTGTCGGGATCGACAACAACATGCGCGAGTATTTCTTCGGCAAAGAAGCCTCAGTTGAGTGGAGCACAAACGTACTCCAGCAGACCCTCAAGAATTTCACCCACTGTCCGGTTGATATTAGAGACCACGAAAGCATCAACAAAATCTTTAGCACCCGAGGTAAAGAGATATCACTGGTTGTTCATGCGGCCTCCCAGCCTAGTCACGATTGGGCTGCGAAAGAACCTTTCACAGATTTCACTGTCAATGCCAACGGGACTTTAGTGCTTTTGGAAGCTACCCGTCTTTACTGTCCGGATGCAGTATTTATTTTTACCTCAACCAATAAGGTTTACGGGGACAAGCCAAATGAACTCCCCCTGGTTGAACGAGAGAGTCGTTGGGAGATCTCCGAACAGCACCCTTTCTTCGAGCACGGCATTAACGAGACGATGACGTTAGATCAGTCCAAACACAGTCTCTTTGGTGTCAGCAAGGTGGCAGCTGACATAATGACGCAGGAATATGGACGTTACTTTGGACTGAGGACTGGCACATTCAGGGGCGGATGCCTGACTGGGCCGTCGCATTCAGGAGCGGAGTTGCACGGCTTCCTCGCTTACCTGGTTAGATGCGCAATCACCGGGAAGCCCTACACCATCTATGGTTACAATGGAAAGCAAGTCCGTGACAACATTCATTCTTTTGATTTGGTAAATGCGTTCTGGCACTTCTTTCAAAACCCTCAACCGGGCGCTGTTTACAACATGGGGGGCTCGCGGCACAGCAACTGCTCAGTTTTGGAAGCGATCGAGATAATTCAGCAATTGAGCGGCCGGCGCCTAAATTATGAGCTCTCCGATCAGGCTCGCTCGGGAGATCACGTCTGGTGGATTAGCGACGTGCGAAAATTCCAGCAGGATTATCCCGAATGGTCCTATAGCTATGATCTCAATAGAATTCTTCAGGAGATCGTAGCAGCCATGCAGGAAAGGGCGCTCGGTAAATCGTTATGAAACTCTCCATTGTGATCCCCGCCCATAACGAAGGGGGCTGCATTGAAAACACCATTCGAGCGCTTCATGACAAACTAAGCGCCGAACGAGTGGAGCATGAGATCCTGGTGGTCAACGATGGTTCGTCTGATAACACTGGAGACATCGTGCTCCAGCTTCAAAATGAAATCACTACACTAAACTGTGTTGTGAATCCGGGTCCTCACGGATTTGGTTTCGCTGTGCGCAAAGGGCTCGAGTGCTTCTCAGGCGAGGCTGTCGCCGTCTACATGGCTGATGCCTCGGATACTCCTGAAGACCTGGTGAGGTTTTTCCGGGCGATGGAGGAGAGAAGCGTCGACTGTGTTTTTGGTACCCGCTTCGCCAATGGCGCGCGAGTGACTGGTTACCCACGATTCAAATTAGTTCTCAATCGCCTGGCGAATACCTTTATTAAGGTTCTTTTCGGCTTCCGCTACAACGACGTCACAAATGCGTTCAAGCTCTATAGAAGACATGTGATCGAGGGATTACAGCCTCTGTTAAGCCATCATTTCAATCTGACCGTTGAACTACCACTCAAATCCATCGTGCGAGGGTACAGCTATGCGGTGTTACCAAACGACTGGATTAATCGCAAGACGGGCACTTCAAAGTTAATCGTGCAAGAGATGGGATCAAGATATCTCTTTATCGTGCTCTATTGCTTTATTGAAAAGTGGCTCTCGATGAAGGATTATCACCGAACAAAGTCCCAGGAACTCCCAGAGTCGAGATCGTCGCAGGCTGCTTTTAAGGACGTGGATATCCGAACCAGGTAGTGATGTATTGAAGCCGGTAGTTCAGAGTTCAGCCTTTAGGCTGCGGTTTCGCGAGGCAAGCTGAAGTTTGAACTCTAAAACTTGAGCAGAGTGGGAGTGGGCCGGCGATTCTATTGGTGCAAATACCTGAGGAACATGATCGGCGTGACCCTATGATCAAGGCCGCAGAATCTTCCGAGCCGCAGTCACTCGGCTCGGCGGTGGACCGGCTCTACCGCCACCGTTTCCCCCCGGAACTACTCGCACAGCGTGCTGCTGTTTGGAAGGTATTATGTGAATTCTGGTTCTCACGATACATTCCCTCAAACTCTCGGGTGCTGGAAGTCGCCGCAGGCTACTGCGAATTCATTAATAACATACAGGCAAGTGAGAAGGTTGCAGTTGATCTCAATCCTGAAACGGCCACGCACGCCGCGCCAGAAGTCACGTTTCACCAGATAGCTGCTGAGCGATTAGTCGACGCAGTCCTGCCGGAATATTTCGATGTCGTGTTCATGAGTAATTTCCTGGAGCACTGTCACTCACGCGATCAAATGCTGGAAATATTGCGCGCTGTCTGGCAGGTGTTAAAGCCAGATGGCCGGCTGCTCATTCTGGGGCCAAACTTTCGCTACTGCTACAAAGAGTATTTCGACTTCTTCGATCATCGCTTACCGTTGACCGAAAAGGCTGTGGCCGAGGCTCTGCACATCGCAGGGTTCACGTTGGAAGTCCTGCAACCACAGACTTTGCCATTCACCTTCAGGAGTAGACTTCCAAGCTGGACCTGGCTGGTGCGTGTTTATCTTCGGATCCCATTTTTGTGGCGTTTTTTCGGTGCACAGTTTTTTGTGGTGGCGCGGAAGGGGTCGATCTGATCGTTGTCAAACAGCGCCGACCTGGGTTCCTTGTCGGCTAAAACTTGAGGTGAATGAGTCAAGTTTTTTAGGTCGGAAGAAAAAACAGAGAGTTAGCCGCGGATGAACGCGGACAAACGCTGATCAGAAATTTCCTGTTGTTCTGTGTCCGATCTGTGTTAATCCGGGTGAATCCGCGGCCAAATACAACCGCACGTCTCGTTGGTCTGAGGCAGAGCCTCGCCTAGTGTCCTGTTTCTAAAGTCCTTAAACTTCTTAAACATAAATGCTGCCTCGCCGCAGAGCGGCGAAATGTTTATAGAACCAAGTGCGCAAAAGAGCTGCCTCGCTCCGGAGGAGCGAAATGTGCTTTTGGTAACCCAATGTCTCGCTCCTAACGGAGCGAGGAGCAAGATTTTCCAACGGTCGCGGCCTATAAACATCTCGCCCCTAATGGGGCGAAGACTACAACCTCCAAAATTCAGATTAATTGGTCCCGCGAACTTTAGAGATAGAAGGTTAGTCGTGTGGCGCACTAGCAGGTGAATTTGGCACGGGTGCGTTCTGCGGCGCACTGGATGTAGGAATGGCCGAGGGATAGACGGTGCAGGCAGGATCTCGAAAAGAAGGCTTGCCAATATTCCCCACCAGACCCGCTACATTTTGAATTAGTTGAGCGTTCTGTTCCGTCCCGTTGCACAAAACCACAGCCCCGATCCGATTGTTTCCCAGGGCACCAATAGCTTCTCCCAACTGTGGTTCCAGCCAGGTCCAAGCAGGCCACACGATGGCTCGCCGTTCTGCATAGTAGGGAACATCTGAAGACCAATCTCTGCCGAAGACCAAGATCACATCGTTGGGCTGGGTCACGTTTTTGATGGCGCGGGTAACATTGGTTATGTCACTGTCACCCAACTTCTGAATGAAGTAGAGCCGATCGTTATAGGCCGCAATTGAATTAACCACGCAAATCAGGAATAGCGCCAGCCCCAGAAGTCGATGCCACCATTTGCCCTCTAATAACCCGACGATGCACCAGGAAATTGCCGCTATCAGGAACACCCCGCTGGCATATGCATAGTAATTGTGGATTACATAAAGGTTCGTAAAGATAAAGAACGCCGAAAAAAATCCAACGATAGAGATTAGAAACGCCAGTACTCGATGGCGGGCTAATAACAGACTCAAAAACAGCAACACCAGAATAAGAGGGTTTCCGATCAGATCAGGAATAATTTGAGTCAGTAGGGTCTGCCAGGTACTTCCTAAAAATCTCTGACTGAGCGAACCAAAATTCCACGTTTGCAATACCGCTGACGTCATATGACGGCCGACTATGTTGAGGGTCTTTATCTGGTCGGTGTATTGAACCCAGATCCAGGTGATCAAAACCGGAAGGCAGAGGAAGAGTATGGCTGAAATGCCATGGCGCAAGAATCCTTTCGGGGGTTTAACCAAACCAGAGTCTTTCCGGCGTAGGCTCAGGACATAGAGCAAGATGCCTACGAGCGCAAAAGCAGGGAAAGTTGTAGCCTTCACGAGAGCACCCAGAACCCCGAAGAGCAATCCGAGGCAGAGATCTGTTGTCTTTTGAGTTCGAGAATACCGGACAATGCAATATAGATAAGCCAGGCAGAAGAAAAGCGCGGTTGACTCGATCATGAATGACCGAGACCAAAAGATGTACTGGGGGCTGACCAGGGTGAGAGTTATGAAGACCAATCGATAGACTGGTCTGACACTAAACTCTGACAACAGAAACCACATTGTTGCCAAACACAATACAAAAAATATCTCACTGATTAAGCGACCCGCCTGGTCAAGCTGGAAGCTTGGCAAGATCCTGCAGGTAGTGGCAACGATCCACTGGTAAATCGGAAACTCAAAAGGAACACTCCACGGATAACCAACAACCGGGGTTTCATACTTTAGGAAGGGCCCACCCCGAATTAGATAGTAACTTGTGATAGCTGTTTGCGTTTGTCTGAACGCATGCGGATCGGCAAGCTTATGATTCCAGCCGACACCTGCCATAAAAGTGGCCCAAACCAAGCAGCCCGCAAAAATGACCAGGAGCGGCCACTTCATATCAAACCGTTCGAGTGTTGACTTCAGTCCTGAAGCAGAACGATCAGGCACACCTGGAGCAGACGTCGTAGGATCGGGTGAGTCGTTCACCTTCACTAGCTATCCATCCTTTATTGATTTCGCGAGACAGTTTCCTGGGAATCAGGCCCGGCAGTTATTGCAAACACTCGCTCCTCCGGGTACTGATGCAATTCGAAGTCGGTAGTTCAGAGTTCAGCCTTTAGGCTGCGGTTTCCCGACGCAAACTATAGTTTGAACTCTAAACTGCATCCCCCTGCGGCTGCGCTGATGCGCTAACCGCGGGGGGAATTCGAGTTAAGAGACAGAATGAAGGATCAAGAGCTTAACTTCTAAGGTGTACACTTCAAAGGTCTGGAGCTGAGTTGGAGCTCGGCATCAGTCTTGGCAATTCTGGCTCTGATGACATGTTGCTTACCATCTTTCAAACTCGCCGGGACAGTTAAGACATAGCCATGGTAGCCGTTATCTCCTGCGTACGTCGCGACGTCCTTGCGCAGCTGGCTGGCCGGAATCGTTGCGATAGGCGCTCCGTCGGACAGTATTTCAACCTGCAGTATGGTATTAGGCTGGTTCTTGTTCCAGGCCCATCCCCAGATGCTGTCGCAATCGACGTTATCGAGAAAGCCTTCGTAAACTTCACCCTTGGTTTGCTTCCCGGTAGCGAGATTGGCTGGTACCGGCACACCGGGTAACGGCGCCGCCGAAGTGTTTGGCGGCGGCGTATTAGCGGCTACCGGCGAAGCAGCAGGCTGGCCGGGGCCGGGAGTTGTACTCGGCTCCGGAGGCGTGCCACAGGCCGTTAAGAATGCACAGACGACAATAAGAGTCGGGATCAATAGACGTCGAGCTGGGGATGCAAACATTTCCAATTCTACCTTTCCAAAGTTGGACTGAGGGCGATTATAAAGCCTTAATATGTGGTCGAGCGTTAAACACTTTTCATGATACCGATTTGAATTGGTAGTTGTCTAGGAACCATTCCTCTGAAAAATCGCCAGTCTCACCTAATTGACCGGTTGGCATCGCAAACCTATACTTGGCGCCTGAATGCCAATCATCGAAGTTAAGGATTCAATCCAACTCGGTCAAAGGGTCACCTTTACCTTGCGACAGAGTAGCACTCCGCAGGCCTGTTACATCTTACAGAACCGGGTCATGCTGCCAGACGCCGTCACGCTCGAACCGGATCAACCGTTTGAGTTTTTCCCAGAGGCACCTGGTAATTATGTCGTTAAGGGACCTGGTTGCGAGGCATCTGTTGATGTCCTTGAATCTGAAGATAGTTGTTCGGGGCCAGTTCTGACGAGTCAAATCTGGTATCCGTCCGCCTGGACTGCGGCGGTTGATAGGGGCTACGAGTCGGCGGCGATGTCGATGTTGCCTCGAATCGTGCCTCCTGCTTGCGTTGTGTACGATCTGGGCGCAAATATCGGCCTGTATGCAAGGGAGTTTCTCCGGCTAACAACCAACCGGGGTTATGTTTACTGCTTCGAGCCCAATCCTCTCGCCCTACATTATCTCTCGATGAATTTAGCGACGACTGACGCAGGCAATTATTTGATCCTACCATTAGCAGTATCAGACGGATTTGGAACTACTGAGCTCGTGGTTAATCCTGACAATCTGGCTCTCAGCTCCAGTTATTTTCAAAAGCGAGGTATCAGGATTGGTGTCCAGAGCGTGGCGCTTGACGATGTTATCGAAAGCTACGGACTGCGCGCACCAGATGTAATCAAGATGGACATTGAAGGCGGTGAGGTCGTTGCGATCAAAGGGATGCTTCAGACCATCGAGAAATACAAACCTGTGCTTATCTTCGAACTACACGGGCATCACGTTGCAATCAACACACTGAAGTATTTGGGGGCATACGATTGGCAGATAGCTGGAGAAGATAGACATTACACGGCTAGTCAGTTGGCGGACACGTTCCCCGACGCTTGCCTCCAGGTAATTGGCGTGATCAAGTGATGAGCAACCACCTTGAGTGGCGGTTAAACACGTTGGAATCGTTATTAGAAGAGTGCAGTGTGAGTTGATATTACCGCTTTGGGCCACGAACCATACGAAGCTCTGGCGCCGGCCCGCTAAATCCAATCATCCGCAGGGAAGTTTTTCAATTTTGAGTTACCACCAGAGATAACGAACTAGCCGTTTCGATAGCGTAAAACAAGCGATGGCGATCTTAGTTAACAGGTCGCTTTCATTTGAAGCAATTGGAACGTTGATATGATTATGGGCGAACCAACGAACAACATGCTGGACCTTGGGTCACTGGATGTCATCAAGAGCATTTCTCCGAATGATGAGATGTATGTAGTGACCAGAAATGCGGCGGCTCAGTCAATAGCACTGAGGCCAAAAGCACCTTCGGAAGCGCGCATAAAAAGAATCGCTCATAAAGCGTCAGCAGCGCATGAGCTCAGCGGTCAGATTGTTTTGTCTAATCCGCATGGCCTGTTAAAAGGCGACCTGTTGTTGGCTGTCATAGCGAGTACATTTTCATACAAGGGAGTCCAGGCGCCGGCGGGTTGGAACAAAATTCTTAACTCGTCTTCGTCGGCTGCAATTCTACAACTGGATAGTTACTACAAGATTGTAGAAGGCGATGAGGCATCAACCTGGACCTGGCAACTTAATAACAATAATGCCAGGGCAACCGGTAGCATCCTCGTTTATAGAGGAGTTAACTCATCTGACCCGATCGCAACATGCAGTGGCAACTCCGGCACTCCGGGAGCCAGAAACTCAGCGCCCTCGTTGACTACAGACGCGCCCGATTGTCTGGTAGTGGGAATTTTCGGAGAAGGTATGGCGGACGGGAGCTACGAGCCGCCGTCGGGTTTTACCGAGATCGTAAACATCACCAGCAACGATCCAGGTTACGGCAACTATCACATGGTGTGCGATGCCACATTCAGTAGTCCAGGTATCACCGGTGAGCTGGTAGCTATATCCGACGTTAAGGTATGGGACGAACAGTACTTCAGAACAGGAGCCTCCGCGTTACGACAGATCATGGGGGCAATGTTGGCTGCTGGAAAGGATAATTTCACTTCGATCCTGGACTTGCCTTGCGGTCATGGGCGCGTTTTGCGATATCTCAAGGCGAGATTCCCCAATGCGGAATTAACGTCATCAGATTTGAACAGAGACGGGGTTGATTTCTGTGCCAGTACCTTTGGAGCCAAAGGCGTCTATTCGCAATTGAATCTTCGGGGAGTTAAATTTCAGGGGAAGTTTGACTTGATTTGGGGAGGGTCAATTTTCACCCACATAAATAAGTACCTCTGGTTCGACTGGTTAGGTTTTTTTGGTGACCTTCTGGAGCATGGAGGTCTCCTGGTGTTTACCACCCATGGTCGTCTTTCAGTAAAGAAGCTTCAGGCAGGTGAGACAGATTACGATCTCAACAGAGAGAGAATACCGGACATTCTCAAGCAGTATGCTAAGACAGGTTTTGGATATTTGGATTATCCATCCAAAGCGGGCTATGGGGTTTCGATCTCCTCGCCAGCCTGGGTATTATCCGAGATCGAGCGACATCCTCAACTTAGGCTGGTCTACTTTAGTGAGATGGGCTGTGATGGTCACCATGATGTGGTTGCTTGCGTCAGAATCTAAGGCGGGCATCTGTTGGTGAGATTGGCTTTTCGCGTTCTTTCGTGTGATTTGTTGGATCGCTCTTTCGTCTACCGACACGAAGGACTTGGACCACTCAAGATGTCCAGTAGACCTTCTTTGGAGCGCAGTAATAGATTTGGTCCCCGGCCGTAAACAACTCACTGGCGCCTTCGTAATGGCGGTACATCGGATAGGTGTTTAGCGGACAGTAATGAGCTGCGATGCTGCGTCTGGTCTTGGCTGGATCGTCTATCTCGCTCCCGCCGTGCGCAAAATCAGCACTCCAGATGAACACATCGCCTTTGCTCGCCAGAAACTTCGTTTTCGTTGCGTTCTCTGCCTGAGCTGAACCCTCAAGGTGTTGGTAGTAATTCCCCAACTCCCCAGATCCTGGCGGCCACCATTTATACTTCCCCTCGAAAAGAAACTCCGGATACAAATGACTTTTTGGATAATAGGCAAGCTCGCCGCTACCGGGCTGCAAATCTTCGAGGGCCGTCCAGGAAGCCACCAGTTCCATCGGCGAGCTGACCCTGACGAAGGTCGTATCTCGATGGACCGGTTGTTGGGAGCCCTTAAAGAAAAAGAGACTTTGGTGGGCCAGCACGGGCCGCTCAAACACCAGCTTGAGGAATCTGGTGATCTGACTGGAAAAGATTACGTCTCGAGCGGATGGCAGAAAAGAGTAGAGATCCAATAACTTGACCATCTTGTCTGGCGCATCCTTATCGGCTGGCGACATCTGCCTCGTGACACTGTGGCCATCTTCAATACAATTCACCCAGGCTTCTTTAGGAGGATCCTGGACCAGCTGGTCGACGTCGTTATTCAATCTGTCAATTACGGTCTCGTCCACTGCGCCGCGCAGAATGATGTAACCATTCTCGACAAACGCCAGCAGCAATTGTGCATCTTCGTCACTGATGAGGCCGAGCTCGCGCTTGCCCTCAATAATCTCGGTGGCGTTGTTTAGATCGGTCCAAAGGCCGCCAAACCTGCTCCGAAACTGCGGCGTCTGCACAGGATCTCGATAAGGATCGCCGATGTTTCCCAACCTAATCTCCTTCAGCCAACGGATGAAATCAAAGGTAAAACAAGTATGCCGCCGCGTAGGGTACTGATGCAGTTGAAGCCGGTAGTTCAGAGTTCAGCCTTTAGGCTGCGGCTGCGGTTTCGCGACGCAAACTAAAACTTGAACTCTAAACTGCATCAGTGCCGCGCGTAGGATCAGCGCGCCGTCGCACACACAAGGGCACGATTGATGGGCTCACCCTGCGCCCCTTTGCCCAGGACAATTGGATGCACGGCTTCGACAACGAATCCCGCCTCATTGAAAAAACGATCTAACTCTTGCCGCGAGTATATACGGATATAGGCCCCACCAGCCGAGTCCGGCTCGAAATAAGCCTTGGAAACTGCCAGGGCTTCGTCCTGCCGTATGAAGTCTATGAAGAGCATCCCTCCGGAATTCATGTTTGACCGGAAATTCATCAGAGCTTGCTCGATTGAAGGAAACAAATGCTCAAACGTCGCTGAGGATAACCCCACATCAAAAGGTCTATCGAATTTGAAATTGGAGCAGTTGCCGACCTCAAACTGGACCGAACTGTCGAAGAACTGCCGTCTCAGCTTGTTGATTCTGGCCGCGGAAAGATCCAGACCAAGAAAGCTTCGGAATGGATACTTACGCTGCAGCATGGTCCTGAGCAAACGTCCATATCCCGGACCAACCTCAACGACCCGAACCTCGTCAGAAAAACGAATGTGCTCTTCGACCCGGTCGAAGAATGAGTCGCCGGTCATGAGGTTGCCCCAGGTCAACGAGGCGTCGTTTTCATCACCCTGCCATCGCGACTCTGCCTTCAAGCTGGGATCCGCGGGAATTACTTGTTTGGAGGACAAATCCGGCAGTATTCTTCGTCCACCGTAAAGCAGCTGATCCGTACCAGAAACAAAAACCTCAACCAGATTCTCGGCAGCGGTTAAGTGATCGAAAGGATTGAATGAGAACGCCTTTCGACCATCACCGAGCCCGGCCGCCTCGAGATCATGACGATATGAATCAGCCGGCAACCGGCAGACGAGCCGGCGGTTGATCACGATATCGACAGAGAGCGACAGTTTGGGCATCGCATCGCTGTGGGCCCAACCATGTAACGAAAACTCATGTGCCTCATCTAAGTGGCCACGAAATGTCATGCGCGCTTACCTATAGATTCCATGTTTACGAAATGAGATCATACGTTCTGCCGGTCTGATGTGGGGTGGAGAGAACAGCAAATTCCCGTTCCAGTGACACTGTTAACTTGAAGATAGTGCTCTAGGTAACGAAGGGACGGTTCGAAGCAATGAAGTCAGTACCACCTCGCGGTAGCGGGGTGGGTCTGGTCACGAACAAAGCCGCAAAGCAAAACCAGATGCTTTCCGCGAAATAGATCCTCCATCGATCAGCTACCGCGAGGTGGTACTGACTTCATCACCTCCCAGTCGCTCGACCGGAATCGCCTCTTCTTTACCGAGAAACACAAACGGAGCACTACAACAAAAACGTGGCAATGCTACCGATTTGGACTCAGGCTGTCCAGGTGCCGCATTTGTGGGTACTAATGCAGTTTAGAGTTCAAACTTTAGTTTTTGTCATGACGCCGCAGCCTAAAGGCCGAACTCTGAACTACCGCCTTCAAACCGCATCCGTACCTGGTTGCGTATGATTGAGAAGAATGCTAGAAAATGCGCGTCAACGATGACATCTCTCAAGCGCACGACGATAAAGTCCGCAGATCCGAAAACCAGATAAGTGAGGGATCGGGCTCGGGTTTGTCATAGCCGTTCACTGCACCACCAAGCTTCGACCCAAAGGCGAAGATTCTTCCAACGGAGATTTGATTATGCCTTCAGTCCAAGAGAATTTGGCTGTGTCCGACGCCACCTACGATTGGACACAGGAAGAAAACAGATGGTCTTCAGCGTGGGGAGGCACAGCCGCGGAGTGGTTTGGAACCCTGTTGCCACGTATCCATGAATTCATTCCGGTCGAAACAATCCTGGAGATTGCCCCGGGATACGGAAGGTGGACCAACTATCTGAAGGACTATTGCCAGAACCTGATCGCGGTTGACCTCGCGCAGCAGTCCATTGATGCATGCAGGCAGAGATTCTCCACCTTTTCTCATATTGCTTATCATGTAAATGACGGCAAATCTCTGGAGATGATTCCCGAGGAATCAGTTGACTTTGTATTCAGCTTCGATGGGTTGGTTGAGGCAGAAGCTGACGTTCTGGAAAACTACCTACGGCAGCTTGGTGGGAAGCTCAAACCTAACGGGCTTGGTTTCATTCACCATTCAAATCTGGGGATGTATTCCGAACTGGTTGATCTGACCAGGGAGATGCCGCCGGAGTCGAGGAAATTTCTCATAGAAAAAGAGGAGCTGATTAATCTTGAGGGTGTGTCGCACGCCGGCAGCATGTCGGCCAGACTTTTTGAGGAATATTGCGATAGCGCCGGTATGCAGTGTATCAGCCAGGAACTAATCAAGTGGTTTAATAAGCATCTCATTGGGTGCCTGTCGGTATTCACCCGCAAAGATTCGATTTGGGCACGAAAGAACCTCGTGGTCGAGAACGAGGACTTTATGGAGGAAGTGCGAAGGATTCAAGGTGTTTCGCAACTCTATTCCCTGGCGACGGATTATGAATGCTTTCACGACAACACGGACGAGGACAAAGTCATTGGCTGGGCCTGGGACAAAAACAAACCTGGCACTCGGATCGCGGTAGATATTTTTGATGGCGACACGTTTCTGGGTTCAGTTATCGCCAACCAACGTCGCCCGGACATCATCCCGCATACCCAGGACGGTGGATTCCACGCGTTCGAATACGATCTGCCGGATAGTGTGAAGGATGGACTCCCACACACTCTCAAAGTGAGAATTCGAGGGACTAACACCTATGCTCATGGCACTCCGAAAACATTTATTAGCTCATCAGCAAACAGGAGTGGTTGAGGGAATTAGTATTCGGAATTAGTCAATCACCCTCTCCAGCATTGGGTCACTTGTGGTTGGATAACTTCTCGCTCCGGAAACTGTGAGCACTCCCGCTGACAGGTTGGTTGGTCCTAAATGACTCTGCACAAAAAGTGCTTGCACCAGTCCGCGTTAGCGGACGACCGAAAATAGCCCAGCGATTCATCGCTGGGATTGCCAGGAACTGAAGCGGAGTCCGTGAAGCGGACGGCTGAAAGGGAGTGATCTAGCTTGTATACTCAGCCGTCCGCTTCACGGACTCAAAATCTTGCTCGCTTTGATCCCAGCAGTAAACTGCTGGGCTACTATCAGTCGTCCGCTCACGCGGACTGACAGAACCACTTCTTGTGTAAAGCCCGTGAATAAACATTGAAGGAGGTTTTCACCGTCCAGTTGCCGGAACGTTTAATTAAACCTGACGACTCGACGGCAGTTAACGCCGCATCGAGCAATGCCGAGCGATCGCAAGTTGCTCTCGGTACTATTAAGCGTCTCCGAATTCAACCTGCTTCCGCATTTATCAAGAGACTGAATCTGGAGATCAGGTTTTTAATGATCGTGTGGCTCGGGTTTTTCCTGCTAGTCGCCTTCGGAATTCATGGCTCTTCGACGCCGCTGTCCGCTCAGTTGTGGGCCTCGGAAAAACCTTACTATCCATATTTGTTCGGGGTGCCGAATGTGCTGATACGCAGTTTGGATCCAGAACAACTCGATCAGGTCCGCGCGCTCGCCATGGCAAGAGGTCAATGGATTCGCGGCGATGAGTTTATGGTCGCCACTCCGTTTGCTTTGAGCCAGTTGTCGCACAAGCCGGCATTTCCGGTTGTGAATACGAACATTGGCGGAGGTCAGAATATGCTGGTGTGGGGCTGGAGCGAGTTTCCTGTGCTTCACCCTACGGTTTTGGCCCGCCCAGCTACCTGGGGATATTTTTTTCTCGGGCCTCAACGGGGCTTGGCCTGGTATTGGTGGTTTCAGGTCTTCTCCTGCTTCACTGCGCTTTACTTGTTCTTAGTAATTGTCTTGAAAGGGCATCAGAAGCTGGCGGCGTTCGGGGCCTTCTGGTTTTGTGGCTCTGCATACGTCGTCGGTTGGTCATTATGGCCGGCTCACGTCGTGTTCCATGCTGCCCTGGCGTGTGTTTCACTTTACTACCTGCTCGCCTCAAAAAGGCTGTCCACCCAGGTGATTTGCGCGATTCTGTCTGGCCTTGCCATAACAGGATTTTCCATGATGCTCTACCCGCCCTGGCAAGTGTCTGTAGGGTATCTCTTCCTCTTGATGTTCGTTGGGCTATTCATCAGAGATAAGCTCTATCTTTCGATCAGATCTGCATCCAGGCACCAACTCGTTTGCTTCGGGGCGGCCTTTCTGTTGGCGGCGGGCCTTATTGGGTCTTTTTTGTTGACCTGTCTACCTGCCTTGAGACTTATGTCTGGCACCACCTACCCGGGCAATCGGGTTTCGCTGGGTGGCGACTATTCTTTCGCTCTGCTTTTCAAGGGCATGTACAACCTCTTTACGATTAATCAGCCACCACCAGGCTTTCTCCGTAATGAGAGTGAAGCAGCCTCCTTCTACCACCTTTTTCCCGCCGTCTTTCCAGCTGTTTTTCTTTCAAAGCAGCTGCTTGCCAGGATGGGAGTGTTCGGATGGCTGTTGCTATGTAATCTGCTGGTGATGCTCTATTTCATGCTGGTGGGATTCCCCGCGACGCTCGCAAGACTTACCTTGCTAAGTTATTCGCAGCCGGCAAGGATGGATCTGGCGGTTGGCCTTGCCTCGATCATTTTGTGTATTTATGTGCTCGCGCTTGCCAGTGACAGGGTTCCTGTCGATGGCTGGTGGACCAAAGTAGCGCCGTCAATTGCTGGATCAATCGTTACAGTCTTCTTCATCCTGCACGGCGTTTCGACGATCAAGGCATCGGGCGCTGATGGTCCCACGGTGGAGGTGATTCTCCTCGCTTCGGGGATGGCTGGACTTGCAGCCTTCTGCCTCCTGGCGGGAAGGAAAAAGGTCTTTTGTGGTGTCGCGGGAGTGGTTATCGTAGCCACCAGTGCACTCTTTAATCCTCTTTCAACCAGCTTATCCCATCTCTATAATTCTGAACTTGCACAACAGGTAGTAAGACTCAATAAGCAGGCGGGTGGCGCTCCCTTGTGGCTCTGCTATGGAAATGTCCAACCGGATAATTTGATTAGTGCGCTAGGCGGGCGAGCGTTAGCAGGAACTCAATGGCCGCCTCAATTGGCACTATGGAGCAAATTCGATCCTGAGGGTAAGAGTAGGGGTACATACAACCGGTTCGCTCAGGTGGGTTTGATTTATGATGGCGAAGCGAGCCCGGTAAGCTTCACCAATCCGCAGGGAGATCTGCTCTTTGTTCACATCTCACCCAATAACCCGGTTTTGAAGGAGATGGGTGCTCGTTACGTTTTAGCCTTCGATGAACATCAGCAAACCCTGGTGCCGGCAACGCTAGATTTGATCTACAAATCGCCAACCGGCAAGTTCTCGATCTTTGAGATACGATAGCGCGGGCAAGGCCGCAACGAGGTAGTGCCTGGCTCCAGCGGAGCCAAATGTTTATAGATACCCTTCTAACTACGACTCGCGCTCCAGCGGAGCGCAATGTTTCCGGCAATGCTACCCACGGCGACTTCGTTTCGCTCCGATGGAGCGAGGAGAAATCTTTTGAAGCGCTCGTTCTATAAACATTTCGTCCCTACGGGACGAGGAGCATTGGTTAGAAAAACCTGCTACGAAAATACGAAGTTAGACGTAGGTGTCACAGAGATAAGAAAGGAGGGGTCCGCTTCGTTTGCCCCGGCGTATCAACCAGGTGCCCAGCAGCGCTTTGAACTTAATATAAGTGCGCCCAGGGCGAGGAAGCGTCGGATCGACGAGATCTACACTTAATAGTCCTGGGACTATTTTGAAGTTCAAAATTCGTATTGGCCACTCTGATCCTGATGACGTGAGGCTTACCATTTTTCAGAGTGTTTGGTATTGGATAGACAAAACCGTGATTACCGCTATCTCTGGTAACTTGAGCGACGCTCCAACGCGGTTGGCCGGCTGGAACCGTCGCAATGGGCACGCCGTCTGACAGTATCTCGACGGATTCGATGGCATTAGGTTGTTGGTTTTGGTTCCACACCCACCCCCAAACGGTTTTACAATCCGCGTCATCGAAAAAACCCTGATACCTCCCGATAGTGCTTTGCTGCGCAACAGCCTTGACGTTTGCAGGCTGTGGATTCGCTGGAGGGTAGTTAGTGTTTATGGCTGTCGTGTTTTGTTGGCCAGGGGCGTTTGCGGGCTGGGCATTCGGCGAGGGTTGGCTCGTGCTTGTTTTCTCGGGCGGAGTCGCGCTGCAGGCCATCAAGAGACCGCACAATAAAGGCGCAGCACACAAACTTGATCGAACAAACAATTGCACGGTCACCACCTCACAAAAACGATTCACCAAATTACACAAAGCCACACGAACAAAACCTCCTGTAAAGCTGGTGCTCACAATTTCCGGAGCGAAAAGTTATCCAGCCAAAGATGTCCAAACACAGGACACGTTGAACTGCTGCATGCCACCCGTCGAAGCATCACCTTAACCGCGCTAATGTTTTCTGCCGAGTTGAAATCCAAAACGTAGTCTTGCCATCCGGATGTTTCCTTTGGGAATAAGCCCGTTTGACCAAGAACATTGTTGCTCGTCGCATTGACGACAACAAGATAAGGCATGCCTCCGCTGACGAGGCCTTCCGAACGGGCGGCGAACTGAAGCTGGTAACGGGTACCCGGCGCAACGAGAATCAACTGTGAAATAACGGGTACCCCTGGATTTGAGGCGCCGTTGAAATCGATCCTCAAACTCGTGTGACCCTCTTTGGTTTGATTTGGATCAAGCGACAGCGAGAGAGAGTCCGTTTTGTTGTCCTGACGCCAATCAAAACCCGGTTTGTCCAGATTGCTTTCCTGTTCAAAACCCGGATTGCGAAATTGAGACTCCATATTCTGAGAAGCTTCGGGATGGTCCATCGACCAAAGCCCGGCAGCCTCCGTGAACTTCCCGGCGGAGATGAGCTCCTGCAGAGATAAGCGGCGTTCCGGCTCAGCTCCGCTGCCGGCTGCGCGTAACATTTCAACGGCTTCGGTTAGCTTATTCTTCTTTTTGAAGAATTCGGCCAACGCTTTGTAGGAATCTGGAGTTTGCGGCTGAATTGCCCGCTTAATGAATTCGATATCATTTGCTGATAACTGCCATGCCAAATCAATGATTGCCGGTAGGCGGCTTGGATCGTTACGACCCGACAAGCGTAGCTCTTTGAACCCTTCTTCAAGTTGTCCAGCACGTACGAGCATATTCCCAAGCTGCCAATGAGGTTGTGCGTATTGCGGCGCCAGTGCCACTGCCTCCCGTGATGCGGCCAGAGCTCCGGCGGTGTTTCCAGTCAACTCGCGCGTGCGCGCGAGACTTAACCACAAGACGTAGTCGTCGGCGCGCAGACGGGCTGCCTCAGCATACTCAACAACTGCGGCTGGCAGGTCGCCGGCCGCTTCGAGAATCGCGCCCTGCACATAGTGTGTTTCGGGATCGTTAGGACTCAGGCTGGAGGCAGTTTGTGCCGCTGCAATGCTGTTACTTTTAGCGGCATAGGTGGATAGCAGTCTGGCGAATCCGGCGCGCCCATTCCACCAGGTTGCCAGCGATAGGAGTATCATTACCAACGCCGACACTGTGAACCGCACGATAAGCAATACCGGCTTCTCATTGTGCTCAGTCTTCATCGCGATCAAACTTTCCCACTCACGAAACGAACAGGTGACTTAAGTGCGGATAGATCAACCCATCGTCTGGGATTACGGTGCGAGGGGAGCGGGATTGCTACCGCGCCCAACCAGCACGACACCTTCGCCTGCTCTTGCCCGACCTCCAATTACTGCCCAAGCCGCTGCCTTTCCCAGACTAAATAGTCCATCGCGACCAACCCTATCCGATGCCGCCTGGGCTGACAGATGGGCGTCCTGCCCGAAGCAATGGCTTAAGTTGCCGCCGGTAAGAGTGTCGGTCTTTTCGGCAACTCCCTCGGGACTGTTGATCTCTCCGGCGGTCCCTTTCGACGCTTGCAAACGAATGCAGCCTTTCACGAGAAATACTTTCAAGGTGTCCTTCTGATTGAACGTCGTAGTCAACGTTGTATTTGGTGCGATATCGACCATACCGAGGGAGCCGAGGTTAATTGCGGCACCGAACTCACCGGGTGTGTCTATGGTCGCACCACTCAGTATCGTGGCACCGCCCATAGTGAGAGCGGCATTTACCGAAATCGGTCTGTTACCGCGGAGCGTAAGGATTGCGGTGGCAGGCAGAGATGAACCTGGTGAGAAACCCGGAAACTCCTGGTCCACGGAACTCACTCTGATTTGGAAGGCTGCCATGAGCATTAGGAGCGTAGCGACGGCTGTGCTCAAACGACGGGTCCGCGAACTGACGCTAACGGCTGCCAGTAAACGAAAGGCACTTTCAATTGCGCTGACGAACTTACGCATACTCAAAACTCCCGATACTCAAACCTGAGCATCAATCTCAGAGAGCCCTTCTCGAACATTCATAACTACAAAAGAAACCAGTGTAGTGAAGATCAGCGCGTTGATTGTGATGTGAAGTCCGGATTCCACCAGGCTGTGCACCGCAACCGTGATAATCCCAGTCACCGCTCCCAGGCTTACGGCGCGGCCGTAGGGATCTGCCCTGCGGATCTTTCGGCGTGCTGCTCGGAAGAATGCGACGATGAACCAAACGCCGATGGCCAGCCCGATCAATCCGCCACTCGCTAACAATTCCAGATAATCGTTGTGAGCATCCTGTGGCGTTATGTCGCCTGAGGCGTGGTGATACCGGGTGATCGCAATCCAATAAGCACCAAAGCCCACTCCACTTATCGGGCGATCCTTGATCATGTTCAAGGTCGCCTGCCAGATGTTTAGTCGTAGAACGTAAACGTCAGCGGTTTTCTGGTTCAGCTCAACTTTCGTAAGGTCCAGTTTTCTGGCCAGCGGTTCGCCCCCAAACAAGATAATCGTAGTAATGGCTCCAGCCAGCAACGCTATTATCAGGAGAACTCGAATCGCCAGCGCTTTGGGTGTTTGAAACCGGGTGGGCGAATTCTGGGCCGGTGCCCTCCTCCGGAAACTCCACTTCGAGCTCGCCAGGAAAGCGAGGAATAGCACCTGGCAAAGGATACTTAAAAGGGCACCTCGGGAGTTAACAAGTATTAAAGCAGCCAACATGGGAATAGCCGCTAAGAGGTATAAAACCAGCCGCGATTTGCTGAGACCGCGGCTGACAGCAATGCCAAGGGCCAAACCTAAAGCCATCTCCATCAGGAATTCAAAGTGGTTCTGGTTGATAAATTGGCCGTAACCGTAACCCGGTTGTAGATAGGGCAGCCCAAATCCGACTTCGTGCTGTAACGCTCGGCGCAGGAGCCCAAAGACGGCGCTCATGACGCCGATAGCGATAATGAGTTCGATCAGCAGCCGCAACCGCTTGCGCGTAGTTGTATAAAGTACGAGCAGCGAACCGGACAGGACCAGGGCACTAAGCTGACTAATGAAGAGCCGTGTCTGAAACGGATCCGCACTAATCGTATGCGAAACATTTTGTACTCCGGCAGGACTATAATTCGACCAGGATAAGGTCTGTATAAATGCCAGGCTTATCAAGACAAGGATCGGTAACAACAGCTGGAGGTTTAACTGGGTTGGAGCTCTCGAGACCAGTCGCTCGATAATGCAGATTCCCGCCAGTATGAAAACAGCGCATTGGAATAGAGCCTTCCACCAGGGCTCCGCGGTCCCGTAGGGTATTGCCACCAGTGCGACAAGCACGAGGAGGGAATAGAACACAGTTGTCCCCACCAATCGGGCTACCCTGACTCGTAAGGGCTCATTCACGGGAATCATTGTAGGGGCGGCACTCCGTGACCGCCCCTTCCGCGAATATGCTCCACCTCTGGAACATGACGCACGCGAACGAAGGGGCGGCCACGGAGTGCCGCCCCTACAATATCGGTTCTAAGAAGCTGTAAATGAAGTTGGCTGCTGATCCCTTAAGCCCCGGCTGACGAACTTTTTGGTGGCTCCGGTCTCGCATCCTTGATCAACGCTCTTTCGATATACTGGGCCATCTCCTGCCTAAACAACGTGCAGAGATAGTCGATATCCAGCAAGATATTTTTCTTGTCGAGTTCTCGATAGAGATTAAGGTGCCCTCCGACGCCGTTCCCGTTACCAAGGGGCATGCGCAGGCTCCACAGACCGTGAGACTCTGTCAGTTTCTGCGTGTTGACACCGTTCTTGGTCCAGGTCCACCAGATCATTCCGTCTCGCATTTCGGCTGCGTTCAACACAGGTGCGCCTACTTCGCGGGTCAAGGCGGCCTCGTTTCCAAGTGGATCCCCCTGGCGCCCAATGATTATGACCGCGTGTACAAATTCTCCGATTTCGAGTACCTCGGTGACGGCCTCAAATGCTTCTTCGAGGCTATTTGCCTTTGAGACACTTCGGCTTGCTCTGCGGACACGAATGTTGTTGGTTACTTTTGTGCGGCGGGCCCCGACGCTGCGTCTGACACTGGCCTTAATCTCGTCGACTTCGTGGTACCTGAGGTGACCAAGTGCAAGTACTACGGCGACTCCTACGACGAAGAGTACCAGTCCGGTGAGTGGCTCCGAATTCTTCACGAGGAGCGCGAGTAACCCAAAGACAGCGCACACAGAGTAGAGGATGAGCGAAGTTTTTCGTTGAGACCAACCTCGCTGGAGCAGCATGTGGTGTATGTGTTCCTGGTCTCCAGCAAACAATGGTTTCCCACTGATGAACCGGCGCACCATGGTGAAGCCGGTGTCGAGCATTGGCAGTCCGAACGCCATAATTGGGATGGCCACAGCCACCGCCGTGGAAGCCTTCTGCGCTCCTTCAACTGAGAGCGCCGCCAGCATGAAGCCGATCAAGAGCGCACCTGAGTCTCCCAAAAAAATAGAGGCCGGATTGAAGTTGTACCGGAGGAACCCTATCAACGCGCCGCTCAGGACGAGAGCCAGGGCGATCGGCAGCGGTAATCCCTGAGTGAGGGAGATGGCCAGGAACACCAAAGAGGCAAACACTGCCGCGCCCGCTGCTAAACCGTCCATACCGTCAATCAAATTAAAGGCGTTCGCGATGCCGACGATCCACACCACCGTCAGAATCAAGCCCAGCACCATTGGTAAATGAATAGATCCTAAGAATGGGATGGACAAAACCTCGATCCGCCCACCCAACCCGTAGAAGATGACGGAAATCAGACCGAGTCCGATAAACTTCTGCGTCGCTTTGAGTCCGAACAAATCGTCGTAGGCCCCCAGCAATAAGGTGAGAAACGCCGGGATCAGAATCACGAGCAGACGCGGAGAGCTCTCCCTGAAAGAATCAGTAAAAGCGTTTCTTATGAACAGGAGAGGGAGAAGGCCAACCAGCACCGAGCAGAAAATAGCGACACCGCCTAACCTCGGCACCGCCTTCCAGTGCGTTCGCCGGTCATCTCCAGGTACGTCCAACCATCGGAATTTTAGGCATAGCTGGCGGACGAGTGGCGTGAGGGCCAGTGAGCTACATGTAGCAAGCAGGAAAAGTACAAAGTAGGTCCTCATGAATTACTCTTCGCACCCTTTTCCTTCAGTTGTGAATTGATTACCGGCTGGCCACTGGGCATCGCCTCGAGTTGCACTGTCCCGCATGCCTCATTTCTGGCGTAGTTGATTAGCGTCGGCACTGCTCATAAAAAATGACGAACTGCCCAGCTCGGCCGAAGAAGAGGTCTTGGGGTGAAACGGCGGCACAGATTGACTTTTTTCGTCGACGGGTAAACTGAGAACCTCACTATAGAGTTCGACCATGCGTTCCAACATAACATCCTGGTCAAATTCATCGTCGACTCGGTTACGCGCCGCCCGACCGTAAGTCTCTCTAAGTTCCGGGTCGTCGAGGAGCTTGTTGATTGCGCCGGCCAGGGCCAGTGGATCGTTAGGCGGGACAGTCAGTCCAGTCTGTTCATGCAACGAAACCCAGGGAACTCCTGAGTCCAAATCCGTATTAACCACCGGCTTGCCACAGGTCATCGCTTCCAGCTGCACAATCCCAAAGGCTTCACTACGGGCAATCGAGGCCAGCGCAAAGACATCCGCAGCATGATAGTAAGGCACGGTGTCGTCATTGTGTACCTCGCCCAGGAACGTAATCTTGTGGAAAACGTTATTCGCCCTGGCACGGTTCTCAAGGTCCTCGCGGAGATGGCCGTCACCGACTATTAGTAGATGGCCGTCAATATTGCGCATCGCATCAATCAGGTGCATGAACCCCTTGTAATAGATAAGCCGGCCCACACTGATTATCAGTCGCGGTCCATATTGCTTTCGGATTCTGGCTATTTCTACAGAATCATAGGTGCTGAATTGTTTGATCGGAATGCCGTACGGGATGATGCGGCAACGGTCAACATAATCGGACAATACCGGAGACGTCTTCACATACTTTTCTGAAGTGGCGATAATGGCGGCACACTTCCTGAGAAACAGCCGGAGAATTGGATCGAAAGCCTTAGCCAGGAATTGTTGGCGAACGATGTCACTGTGGTATGTGGCAATCACCTGACCCCGATGACCACTTGCCAGGTATGACAAGATCGCCGGCGGATTAGGGAGATGAAGATGAACAAGGTCGGCTTTTGCGCGGCGGATTTTGGACGATAGCCCGGGACAGAGCGGCGCGCCAGAGAGTTTCAGGCGGGTGCCCACCCTGGTAACTTTGACGCGATCGTCCCAAAACTCCTCTTCATCTTTTGTCTCACTCGCCACCAGCACTTCAACATTGACGCGCTTCTGCAATTCTCGGGAAAGTACCTGAACGTGAGTCTCAATTCCTCCCATATGCGGGGGATAGAATTTTCCTACCTGAAGGACTTTCATGCGTTCACCGATCATCGAAAAAGCTCCTTGTTCGTTTCCACCCAGTCGTAAAGAAGATCGAGACCTTGCTTAACGCAGGTTTTCGGCTCCCAGCCAAACTCGCCTTTCGCTTTACTTATGTCGCTCACGTAAATCTTCTGATCACCGGGCCGCCAATCGGCCTGGTGGTAAGTTACTGCCCGATTCTGCTTTTCGCCAATATATTCAATCAACTCGTGCAGCGACATAAGATTCTGGGGGCCGCCGCCGATGTTGTAGATTCTGCCGCGTGTCTGCGCGATATTGGCCGCGGCCGTGTCAAAGGCGTCCAGGAGGTCGTTAATAAACAAAACGTCCCGGACTTGCTTCCCGTCGCCGTAAAGGGTGATTGGTTGACCCAGCATTGCTGCGATCATGAACCATGCGACCCAGCCCTGCTCCTCCATACCAAACTGCCTATATCCGTAAATGCAAGACTGGCGGAAGACGACTGTCTGAAGCCCATAGATTCGATAATAGTCGCGTACATATTGGTCGGCTGCACCTTTAGAACAGCCGTAGGGTGAATGGAAGTCAAGGGATTGCTGTTCGCTGACACCCGCCGCTGATTCGAGGTAGGCGTACCGGCCGTCTCGCTCGCCAATGCCAACGTCTTCCAACCCTCCGTACACTTTATTACTGGAGGAAAAAATAAAGGGCGCTTGAATATCTGCCAATCGAGCAGCTTCAAGCACGTTAAAGGTTCCCAGGGCATTAGCTTCAAAGTCTGACCTGGGATCTGAAACCGAAGTCGTAACCGCAACCTGTCCCGCAAGATGGAAAACCAGATCGGCATCCTGGTGCGTCCTGAAGATTTCCTTCATTTGCTCGGCGTTTGTGATGTCCTCATTCAAGAACGTCAAACAGCCTTGCGGTCTGAGCCACTCCAGATTTCTTTCTCCGCCAGCTCGAGAAAGATTATCAATTACGACTACCTCATGCCCTCTCGCCAGATGCCTGCTCGCTGCATTGCAGCCAATAAAGCCTGCGCCGCCAGTTATTATTATCTTCATTATTGCCCGGGTCTGGGATAGCCTCGAAAAAGTTCTCAATCAAGCAGCCGTAGAGCCATCTGCGAGAAGATTCATATATCTCCGCAACAGCATCACCCAACGCTCTTGAGATACGGATTAGGACTCGAGGCCTGTCAGAATAACAATTGCAGACGCCGCCGTGAGCTTCCAGGAAGTACTCACGGGAGTTGGGGGCTCTCGTCCAAGCAAAAACGCACATTAGACGCATCGTCCGGGAATGTCAAACAAAGGCCAAGTCTAAACAGCCGAATTGACTGGCAATACTCCATAAAACCGCGTCACAGCGTCAAAAGAACCGACATTAGGAACAGCTTGGAGGATCGAAGCAAAGGGGAAAGAATAGGACCCAGAGTATAGTACATCTGCAGGTTAATAGTGGATTATTGTCTCAGTCGATACTGATGCAGTTTAGAGTCAAACTTTAGGAAGCTCTGATTAAGTGCCTTCGACGCGTAGCGGCGGTATGAATTTAGCCCGGCCTTTCAAGGCCGGGACCAAGCGCATAGGATCCCTCGTCGCATAGCGACGATTGAATTGACCGCCAGTTTCAGCCGTCGCTACGCGACCCAGTTGTATTATTGAGCTTCCCCGGCCACGCCACCCCACGCGGGCTGCCCGCGCGGGGACCCCGGTTGAAAGGCCGGGCTAAATTCATGCCGACGCTACGCGTCGAAAGCATTTCTTCACAGCAGTTCCTGATATAACGCTACCATCTTCTTCGCATATTCCGCCCAGCTAAACTTACTCGCCTGGCAGATCGACGCCTGACGTCGATCATTCCAGGCTTGAGACCCGGTTTCCCTCTGACGGAGTAGTTGAAACACGGTTTTCGTCCAGCTCGAGATATCGTCCACTGAACAATAGAGCGCCGCCTCACCACCCACCTCGCGCAAAACCGGCAGATCGCTGGCGACGACCGGTGTGCCGCAGGCCATAGCCTCGGCGACCGGCAGGCCAAAGCCCTCGCGTTCCGATGGCACCAGGACGACCGCCGCCCGCCGGTAAACGGCGGCCAGCAGGTTTCTGTCGAGATGTGGCAAGACCAAAGTCGCACCGCTAATTTCGAGCTCGTCGGCCAGTTTCTTTTGATCCGGGCTAAAAGGACCGCCGACTCTGACGAGACGAGCGGCAGGGAACTCCTTACGCAGGTCGGCGAAGATCCTCAGCAAGACGTCAATACGCTTGCGAGGAATCGTGCTGCCGACATGCAGAATGTCAACGGCGCGTGGATCGGGTTCTCCGAGCCAGCGTTTGGTTTCGGCGTCAGCTACCGGATCGGCGTTCGGGGAGCAGGAAGGGTGAACTCCATTCGGAACGACGACTGCGCGTTCAGGCGCAACCAGATTATGCGCCAGTAATTCATCGCGGGTAGCGACGCTATCGCAGGTTACGCGCGCTGCCTGGCGGAAGCCACTCAGCGTTCGGCTCATCATTTTCCTGAAGAAGATCGAGCGAGACTCCTGGGTTGGATTCAGCAGGGATTTAAACGTGTCCAGATCGTGACAGGTGACTACGGTTTGTGCGGGCGGCAGTTCATGCAAGAGTTGCCCATAGCTGTGATCCACGACATGGAACAAGTCAAACTCTGACTTCAGACGTTTCACAAATCGTGGGTAGTCCCAAAAACGGTTGAGCACTCGATCCGCATTATAGAATTTGACGCTAAGATCTGATCTCTGATGTCCGGCTTCTGACCTGTGGTTAGTCAATCTTCGCCGCATTGGGGGCCTGATGAGGCTGGCGCTGAGCACTTCCGAAAAGTCTGTTTGCAAGTGTTGGAGCAACATCTCCGCCACCAGATCCATGCTCGGCCAGTTCTCTTCGAGAAGGTCACCAATAACAGCAATGCGTGGTAAGTGGTCGTTCCTGACGGCAACAGGACGAGATATAGCTTCTGGCACCACTGTCATGCTTTCTTGCGCGCTATGAACCATACCTGGCTGCCGAGGTGAGGTGTTAACCAATCAAGCGGGGAGCCCACAACTCTTTCGATCTCAAACATCTCAGCCAGCATCTTTCGCAAGACCATCCAGTTAAATCCTTTGTGATCGTGAGAACCGCTGCCGTCAGGATTCAGGTGGATTGGCCGGACGATGTGCTGACGTTTTCCGGTGGCGAAAACGCTGGTTGCAAATTCGCCCACCGTGTAGGAGGTTGTGCCGGGATAGTCACCGATGCCCCGCCATCCGGCAAATCTTCGGACAGCTTCTTTGACCAACAAAGGCAGGCCTGTTTCTACCGGCACGCTGATGAGAAGTTTGCCTGAAGGAGAGAGCAGTCGAGCAAATTGATCCAGCAGCGCCTTCGGTTCAAGCACGTGTTCCATCACTTCCATGCAGATCACCGCGTCGTAAACTCCATGGTGTTCCGCAGTTTCCAACTCCTCGTTAACCACGAAGCTCAAACCAGCCTTTGTCCCCAGGCGCGCACGGCAATCCTGGACGACCTCGGGTTGAAGTTCGGCGCCGACAGCCATGGCCGGTTGGGCTGGACCATTCATGAGCATTGCGAGGAAACTGCCGGCGCCACAGCCGTAGTCAAGCACGCGCTTTCCGGCAAACTGCGAGGCCAGTTGCAGCCCCACCTCGAAGCGGCCGCGATGACTCCAGGAGATTAGCCAGCTCCTGGAGAAAAGCTGCTTCCTGGCGTAGTGTCCCTCGCGTAAGGGTTCGTCCAAAGAATTCGACTCCATAATTGCAGCAGTGATGAGTGAGTGATGAGTGATGAGTGATGAGTGATGAGTGGAATAGGACCAATAGGACTAATAAGACCTATGCCTAAACGCACTCATCACTCATTACTCATCACTCATCACTTTTCCTCTTTTCCCCCACCACTCTCTCAATCACATTGCTGAGCCGTTCGGCCAGTCTTGAGTATTCAAAAACTTCCTTGGCTACCGCCACATTTGCGGCAGCGCTTTCCAGCCGTTGCCTGTTGTCCAGGATATCCTGGACTCTTTCCGCCAATTTGCGCGGGTAGTCCCAGTCCTGAACGCCTTCGTAAGGAACCAACATCTCCGCGTCCAGCACCGCCGCAGCTTCGCCCACTTTGCTCGCCAGCACATAACGGCCGGTTGCCAAATAAAGTGGCAGTTTGCCGGATGTGCGAACCTGTCCCACCAGATCGTTTGTCTGGGTTGAGAGACAAACATCGATCATGTTGAGATACCGCGGTAACTGCTGGTACGGCACACGCCCTAAAAAGAGCGCCCGGTCTTCGATACCATACTCCCGGCAGCGTGCCTTGAGATGAGGAATCCCGGAACCGTCACCGATCATGACTCCTTTGACGGGCGCATCCGGGAGCAAACGCAACATCTCGATTACCTCCCAGCCATAACACATCCCCAGCCTCTCGCTCCACACTGATGAACCGACCAGTCCCACTGTCAGCGTCCCGTTTAACTTATGCTCGTGTCGCAACTGATCCGAGTTCAGAGGAGTAAACTCCGCAGTGTCTACACCGTCCTGGATAACGTCAGCGCTGAAGCCCCGCTGCTCAAGCCACTCCTTATGATAATGGCCCCGCACAACAATTCGATCGGCAACGCGCAGCGAGAAATTTTCCAGCCACCGGGTCAGGAATAATCCAAGGCGACCTCGATTTCCCGTCGAACGCATCAACTCATAGATAACGTCACCAGTCTCGATGATTAAGAAGTTGCGATGGAAGATCCGGTGCAGCCAGGCTGCCAAAACACCGGAATACGACATATCGAAGACATAAGTGACCCGTGGTTTCACCTGCTGTAGGAACCGGACAAACCGCAGCAGCGCCACGAGTTTGTTTCCTTCACGGTACGCCAACCGAATGTCGTAGCGCTGCCGCAAGTGTCCTTCGAACGAGCGGGCGCGATGACCCATGGCACTCTCGGGATCGCCATTGACGATGAAAACAACGCTGGTCATTAAAGAAAAACCATAGGACCAATTGTCCTAGAGGTCCTATATTGGCTCTTCCTTCACTACCTCAAAATAGATCTGCTCAACCGCGGCAACCACGGTGGACCAGTCATGTCCGCCTGCAGTTTGTTTGGCAACGCTCCCAATCTCTCGTAACTGCATCGAGTTGTTGAGACGTTCGGCGGTTTCCCCAACCCACTCATTGAGTGGCATCACAAACCCATCTTTGCCGGAGGTAATCAGCTCGGCAGCACCGGCCTGGTCAGAACTGAATACCGGAAGCCCGGACGCCATTGCTTCAAGCACCACCATACCAAACGAGTCATACGTTGTCGGGAACACGAAGGCGTCGGCCGCGGCGTAATACAGATGGAGCTCGGAAGTCGGTGGCAGAATCTGGACATTGGGACTGCTCCAATGATAAGCCCGCGAGGGAGTCATGATTACAAACTTCACCCTGGGTGCAGCTGCCGATAGTTCCTTCAGATAGGAATGTGACTTGGTGAGATCACCGGCGTAGAGAGCCATTGTCTCGTCGTCTTCAATGCCTAATTGAGAACGAAGCTCGACACGGTTGAAACAGCGTAACCCGTCATTGAAGCGCGCTAAGTCCACGCCATGGGGAATCACGCTGATTGGTCCGGTCACGCCGTAAAGCTCACGTAACTCATCTGCGATCTTCCGCGAAATAGCTATAACGTGTCCCTCGTAGCGACGATAAAAGCTTTCCTCCGCGGCCGCGATCGATTGCAATGAGAGGCGATGACGTAGTGAGACATCCCGCAGCGAATCCAGGTAAGCAGTCACGCAAATGTGGGCCGTGACAACGTTTGGATCACCGCCACAATAGCCCTGCATGTGGCGAATCTGGCACTTACCCAGTTGAGTGGCATATCGACGCAGGCCCAGCGGGAAGGAATGGACGGTAGACAGTGCGCTCATTCGCCAGGCGCGCACGTGATGATATTCCCAACGTGCATCCGGTTGCAGCTCACAGCGGTTAGCGAATACTGCAACATCGTGCCGGCGGGCAAACTCGTCGGCGAGAATCTTCGAGTAAATGCTATGGCCGCCGTGGCTGTGCAGGTCATGAACCACCAACCCAATGCTCAGTCGTTGCATCGGCGTGTCATCGTGAGAATTTCAATCGGCTCCAATTTCGGAATTCCATGCAAAGTCCAACCGTCAAGAAACTGATCAATCACTACACCGTCTCATGACAGTAAGAGTGTCAACAGTCTCGACCAGCCGGAAACGCGGATCCGGAAGAATCGTCTCCCTGGTGAAGACGACACTGCCCGCGCCTTCAATATTCCGCTCCAGACTCGAACAACTATCGTGCAACGCAATAATGCCTTGAGGGGCGACCAGCGGACTCCAGGCTTCCCAGTCGCCTCGCAGTCCTTCATAGCTGTGTTCGCCGTCAATGAAGATAAAATCCGGCGGTGGTCCATTGCCGGCGGCATAAAGTCGCGCCGCCTGCACGCCCGTCGAACGCTGCCATACAATTGTTCCATTGGTCACCCGAGCGATTTCCCGATGCGCAATAACGCTCTGGACGCTGAATCCAAACCGGCCTTTGGGGTACGGATCGACACCGAGCAAAACGCCATCCGGAGCCATGGCGTTGCGCAAAACCTTGGTGGTAACCCCGTGCCAAACACCAATCTCGACAACTCTTTTTTTCCCGGCGACATGACGCGCCAAAGTCGCGCGCTCGTTCTCACTGGTCTGTGTTTCAGCTTTAGCGAGTTTCAGCGCCCAAAGCAGGAAGTGTGTGGTTACTCTCAACGCTTTTCTGCAACTATTAACGAATGGTGCGCCACCCAGCGCATCAGCTTTTCCGGTTGGTTAAGGGAACTTATTTCAACCGGTGGTTTACCGGGTAAGAGCAAATATTGTCCGGTGGCAGATACGGTTTGCAACTGCAGTCCTGTTTGCGCCACCCAATGTCGAGTCAGTGGTAAGACAAGGAAGTTGTTGATGGGTTGGCCTTCCTCGGTGAAGCGCCGGCCAATTAGTCGCAGATAAACCCGGTATAGTCCCAGTGTGCCAAGATAGTTTGGCGTTGTTAAGAAGAGCCGGCCTCCCGGACGTAAGACACGGGCCAATTCGCTCAAACCTCGTTTAGGAGATGGCACGTGCTCGATCGTTTCGCAAGAGATCACGGTGTCGAAAGTGGCGTCCTGGTGAGCGATGTTTTGCACATCTGCAACTTCCCAGGTAACCCCCCCCAAGTTATGTTCTTTGGCGAAGGCGCGGCCTTTTTGTACCGCCGTGGCAGCGAAGTCGGCTGCCACAATGTGGTCCGGCCGTTCTGCTTGTGAAGCCAGCCAGCAGGAAAATCCACCGAGCCCGCAGCCGATCTCCAAAACCCGCTTGCCAATCAGGTCCCGCTTCGGCTGCAAGTGTTTGATAACCAGCTTGTGCCAGGGAGTGTCAGCTCCGCCATCAATCTCATAGCGAGCATGCCACTCCTCATAAGCTTTCCTGCTGGTTACCATGCAGTCCGACTCACCTGCAGGTCAGGCGTTTTCTGACGCGCTTTCGATAAACGCTCGTAGACGTTTTGAACCGGAGCGGCAACCCGGTCCCAGGTGTATTTGTTCATAGCGTCAGCTTGCGCGGCCAGTCCGATCCGCGCCCGCAACTCTTCATTGTTGATCAAACTTTCACATGCCCGGCTGATGCTATCGGGTGAGCGTACTGGGACGAGTAGTCCATTGCGTCCATTCTCAATGGCGTCCAGCATGCCGCAAATCGATGTGGTAATAATGGGCAACCCACTCATCATAGCTTCCAACAAGGTGAGCGGTGTGCCCTCGAAGAGGCTTGGCAGTAAATAGAGGTCGGCATCAGCAAACGCCTGGGCGGTGGCCGCTTCGTTGGCGGTGTTGACGCAGTGAACTTTTTCGCGAATGCCTGGGGGGAAATCGTTACGGACAACTTCTGACGGGACGCCGCTGCCAAGTACGGTGAGCTGCAATGAAGGATAATGTTTAGCCAAATAGCTAAAAGATGCGATCAGGTCAATAGTTCCTTTGCGTTTGATCCAGGTTCCGGCGAAGAGCAATTTCTCCATGCGCCGGTAACTGCGCCCCTGTGCAGCTGTGGCGTAGATTGGATCCGCACCTGGGCTGATGCGCGTGATTCTCTCAGGTGACAGATTCAGCCAATTCACCAGGTAATCGCGATCCTCCGTGTTCTTACAAAGGATATGATCGGCGTTCATGAATCCGATTTTTGATTGCCAAAGGCTGGTTAGCGGGTAAACCACTCGTGTCTTTAAGGAAATCGATTCTCGTCCTAAGCGCATTTCCTCAAGCTTAAGATCCCAACCACGACGCTCAACGCCGTAAGTCATCGCCACCACAATCGGATTACCCGCCGCTCGTTTGTACTTTGCAATCGCCGCGGCGCTGGGCTCATGGACATTGACAATATCGTAAGGCTTACCAGCGCGGGCTGCGGCATTGGCCCGGCGACGGACGAGGAGCGGAAACGCAAAGCGCGATAATCGTCCCTGAAATTGTGGTGGCACTTCGTCAGCACATAAGTAATCGATCGTATGGCCCGCTTGCGCGAGCTGATCATGAATAAAACACATGGTTCGGCTCATCCCGCCCGTGCGCGCCGCGGGAACGTTATGCGCAACAAGGATTCTTAGCGGTTGAGCGGTGTTCATGAGTTGTTTAAGCGGCCAAAGCGTCAGCCGACCTGAGAATCAGTTGTTTTTGCCCTACCCCGCGGAGCGGGCGATAGAGTAAACGCTGCAAGTCACTGATGATGAATAGACTGTCGCCGCGCTCCGCGGGCTAAACCAAATCTACCCACTACCGCTTCTCGTTCTGTACCGTGGTGACGGTGACTTCTTCAAAGATTCTTATCAATTCCGAAACATGATCTTTTTCACTAAGACTTTGGGCCATCTTTGCTGCGCCAGATCTCAAACGAAGATACACGGAGGGATCGCGAAGACATTTGATCACTGCGTCGGCTAGTCCTTGCAGAGTGGGCGGGTCGGCTGGAGCGAGAAAACCATTTACTCCATCTTTGAGCCAATCAGAAATACCGCCCACCGCAAACGCCGCTGCCGGCACTCCACGTAATCCGGCCTGCGGACCACTGAGACCAAATGGCTCCGGCCATAAGCTTGGCATCGCCAACAAATCAGATTCTGCTAGTAAGGACTCGAGTGCATCACCCGTTACCCAACCTGGAAAGTCAAACGATAAGTCCTTGAGATCCGCACGCAGGTTGGAGGCGCGGCGCTCCCAAAGCTCTCGATCGGGACCATCTCCAGCAAATGTCACATGCAGCGGGCGCTTTAATACGCTGCTTATCTTCGGCAACGACTCGAGTAAACTAAGCCCGCCCTTCAAGCGATCCATCCTGCCCAGAAACAGTATTCGCCAATGTGAAGGTTCAGCCACCCAATCTGAGGTTGAACTAGAGGGAGCAACAAATAAACGGACGAGGCGCGCATTTAGTCCATGCCTGGCAAACTCCGCGCGCATATGTTCGGAACCAGCCAGTACGCGAGCGTAGCGATGTAGTAGCTCTAACCGTTGGGACTGTCGCCGGTATTCGCTAAGCATGGTCAGTGGATTTAGTCCGCCACAGCGATGTGGATAAAAGTGAAGAAAACACTTCGGACCGAAAGCGCGATCACATGGCCGGGTTGTGGGGTTGCTCCAGGTCTTCGTCCCACTTATACACGTGCCGTAATAGCCATGCCCAAAGAATACTCCTGGCGCAATCTCAAGCGTCGCTGCCTCTAACCGGGGGGCTAGCAAACCGTGGGAGAAGATCACGTCCGGAGACCAGCGGCGCAGTTCGGCGAGCGCCTTTTCGGCACCGATCTCCGCTACATGCCACGCTGGTGTTTCCTCGGTCAGGGCAATTTGGTCACGACTAAGAGGCTCATCAGTCTCATGCCAGAAAGCTACCTGATGTCCTGCCCTGGTTAACTCCCGGATGATGTAGTCAAGATATGTTTCAGTTCCCCCAACTTTTCGTCTGTTCCAGCTAACTACCGCAATGCGCATCTTGCTCAAAGTTACTTGTCAGAACCGGAACTAGTGTCCGACCCACTTTAGTTTGTCGTGATCGTGCGGGAGAGGTTTCTGACCCAGCCGAGCGACAAACTAAAGGAAGCTCTGATTAAGTCCTTCGACGCCACGCGCGAAAGCACTTGTTCAGACCATCCTATCGTTTGTTGTTGATGCGATTCAGGCTACCTGGACTCTATTCAGCCTACCTGCGAATCAATCGACAAACTAAAGTGTGTCGGACATTCTGCACAGGGCCGTGATGGATCGCTTCACATCGAAGCGCTCGTCATACAGGGCTTTGGCAGCTGCGGCCAACCGGCATCGCGCGTCAGCATCGTCTAACAAACTCCTGGTTACTTCGACCATAGCATCGATGTCTGCCGGTTTCACAAGTTTGACGGCGCCACTTTCCGTCCAGCAGCTTTCCGTTGCCTTTCCAATCGTTGACACGACCGCAGCGCCGTGTGCCAGCAAAGCCATTGTGCTGGTTCGCCTGCCGCTTACCCCGTCCTGGTAGGGTTGCAGCATGAGGTGGCAGGCACTGATATGTCTTGAGAGATCCTGGCTCGATTGAATACCCGTAGCGTGGACCCGTTGAGCTAGATCAGGATGCCGGCGAATGAGAAGGTTGCGTAACTCCAGACCGCCTTTACCCACAAACAAAATCGAAAGCTGGTCGTTGCGAGTGAGCAGTAAGGGTACGACTTCCATCATTAACTTTGTCATGTAAGGGTCGTAGGCTCCGAAGTGTCCTACCAGGGCCTCTCCGTGCGCCGCGTAACGGGCCCGCAGTTCCATGACTCCAGCGGGATCGTCGACAACCGGAATCGTGCTTGGTACCGGTAGCCAACCAAAGACTCGATCTCGCCGCTCGAAGGCAAATGGTCGCAGGCGCTTCCCCCAATCCGGGATAGAGACCCAAACGCGCCTGGCTGCGTTGAGCAAGATAATGGTCATTATCCGGTGGACGGCGGCAACCAGATCCTGCCTCGTGGAACCTTCACCAAAGGCCAGAAACGGTTCATGCACCATAATCTCAACGCGGTCCTGGCGAAATTTGGCACGTTGCCAAAGCCATAAACAGAACGGCAAGTTCATCGATCGATAACCGTAACCATGGGGAACCCATTGGACCAACAACCGCCTGGGGCCGGGAAACTGGTCAAGCATCCTGCCCACGCGGCGCAGGTCTTTTGGGGCAATCCGCCCCAATTCTCGATGGACAGTCACGCCAACGCTGTCAACTCTCTCAACGCCGGCAGACGAGCACCAAACGTGAACAGTTTCGCCCTTCGCCGCCAGTCCGCTCGCTATTGAATGTGTGTAGTCGCTGACGCCACCACTTTCGGGTGGGTATTCGCAGGTAATCAGATGCCAATCCATCTTCAGTTACTCAAAAACGGAGTGACTCAGAGATACTCAAGATGGACAATGCCATAATCGTCTAACGGATCGGTCTGACCGGTAAGTGGAACGGCGCGTAGTTGCAAGTCGGAAAGAAGCGACTCTGCCCTGGCGCGGGTAGTATTCGCTGAACTCCATGCGTTCGGGTGCATCTCTACTATTATCCCCAATTGTCCCCGGCTGTTTTTGATGAGTTCGCGGGCACCAGATAGCGCGGCAATCTCGAATCCCTCAATATCGACGAATAGCCAATCAGGTTGCAGTTTTTCTGTCGAACAGTATTCATCCAGGGTCACAACCGGGACGGTGATCTCAGTGACTTTGCCGTCGAGGGCTTGGTTCGGTGCGCCGAGCCGACTCATCCCCTCCGCCTCAGCAGCGTAAAGGACCTGTTCACCGCTAGTTTCGGCTACAGCTGCTGATACGATTCTGACTCGTTCGTCCAGCTTATTCATCTGAACGTGTTTTTCGAGGACGCGGCAGGCGCTAGGGTTAGGCTCAAAGGCCACCACCTGACCTCCAGGCGCGGACCAGTGAGCAAATTGCATCACGTAGACCCCAACATTGGCACCTACGTCGAAACACAAAGCACCTGGCTTGACACGGTGGCGCAGGAAAGTTGCCACTTCGGCATCATAGTTCTGACCGAGCCGGTGCCGGTGGTGTGGATCAATTCGATATGTGACACCGTTGATTGGCCAGGGAATTCCTCGCCCGCCTGCGCTCCAGTCCAGAAAAGATTCGTATGCCGGACGAAGGCGGCGGATTAAGACCGACTCGCGTCCGATCAAGCCGGCTGCCCGCCGCGCGGCGCTTTGCAGTGAACTCATTGGGCGGAAGCCTCCGTCCACCCATGGGTCTGATTAATGAAAGCTACAGTCACGTTCGCGTCTCCTTTAACTATGAACATCTCACCCGGATGGGGCGAAGTTTTACCAAAGTTCGCGTGCGCTTCAACCCCAGTCCGCCTTATT
>Ga0190274_10000253_pt1 | contig 35083 bp, 25 predicted proteins | sample Popmic531T_FD_133002 | JGI IMG/M metagenome (GOLD analysis project Ga0190274, IMG submission 133002) | Populus adjacent soil microbial communities from riparian zone of Yellowstone River, Montana, USA - 531 T | ecosystem: Environmental > Terrestrial > Soil > Riparian zone | place: USA: Montana... | reverse complement strand
TCTTCGATTTGTGCATGCATGCTTATTTCGACCAGAGGAAATTCAAACACCCATACCCTGAAGATGTGCGGAAAGTTTTTGAAACCACTTCCGGAAAAAACCTGGGTTGGTTTTTCAACGACCTGCTGCAGTCCACAAAAAAAATTGATTACAAAATCTGTTCTGCAAAAAGATCAGGCGATTCATACTCCGTCAAGGTCTGCAATACGGGCGATATCATTTCCCCGGTTTCATTGAGCGGCATAAAAGACGGAAAGGTGCTGAAGACTGAATGGCATGATGGTTTTGATAAAAAACAATCATTCAGTTTCCAATGCCAGGATTGCGACATTATTAAAGTTGACGGCGGCGAACGGATCCCTGAGCCGAGAAGAAAAAACAATGCAATCAAGACTTCAGGGATTTTTAAAAAAATGGAAAAGCTGCAACTAAGGGTTCCTGTTGCGGAAGAAGATCCCAATCGCACCCAGCTTTACTTTGCCCCATTGGTCGGATGGAATAATTATAACAAGTGGATGTTTGGCGGAACCGTTCACAACCTGACCTTAATCGAGAAACGCTTTGAGTACATGATTGCTCCGCTTTATTCACCGGCCACGAAAACTTTGGCAGGAGGCGGCAGGATCAATTACAATTATTACCTGAACAGCAGCTTCATCAATAAAATTACGTTTGGCGTTGGCGTTTCCAGTTATGCATACCGGCATTATAGTCAAATCGTTGAAAAAACAAACCAGGATTTTTCGGAAGACATGGCATTCCGTAAAATTTCTTCCACCATAACGGTGAGTTTCCTGGATCGCAAAAAAAATCCAGATGAATACAACTTTATAACCCTCCGGCATGTGTATGTGGAATATGACCTGGAAGATTCGATACCGCTAGACAATACAGGAAACACCGTTAAAATGTTTGTGAACACGTTTCCTTCCAACTCATATTTTTTCACTTACAATTTCGGCAACCAGGTGAAATACAATCCTTATGATTTCAAACTCATGGTTGGCCAGACGACGAATCTCGGCATCGCTTCGCTTGAATTCAACCAGACGATTTCTTTCAATCGAAAAGGACGCGGATTAGAGTACCGGTTGTTTACAGGATTTAACGGTGATATGGAAGATATTAAATTCAGAGAATTTTTCACGAAAGTCGATCCGAAATTTCATATGAATGGGCAGCAGGGAAATCGTCCAGATATTGATGAGAATCCTGGAGGTTATCAAGATTATCTGTTTGATGAAGTATTTTTAGGCCGTTCTGAAACCAAAGGGATTCTTTCTCAACAATTCACCGCAACGCAGGGTGGTTTAAAAGCAGCTACTGATATAACAGGGCAGGCACAAACCTGGCTGATGGCAGTGAACATCAAGGTGCCGTTCCCCGGAAAAATTCCTATTTACTTTTTTGCAGATGCCGGAGCCTTCGACCAGTTGAAGACGAATAATAAATATAAGAGCGAAACACATTTTATGTATGATGCAGGGTTGGAAATTAGATTGATACCAAAAGTTTTCTCTGTTTACCTTCCATTTTTCTTTTCAAGTAATATCAGGGAAGAATATGAAGATACATTCCCTGAAAGGTATGATACCTACTTGAAAAAAATCCGGTTCGAGCTGAACATCTCGAAGTTGAATCCGTTTACTTTACGCGATCAAATACGCTTTTGATTTTGATAGAAGGAAAGAAAATATATTTCGCCAGCGATTTTCACCTTGGTGTTCCTGACCATGCTTCAAGCCTGGAACGGGAAAAAAAAATTGTCCGCTGGCTGGATGAAATTTTTCCCGATTGCGAAGAGCTTTACCTTTTGGGAGACGTCTTTGATTTCTGGTTTGAATATAAAACAGTGGTGCCACGCGGCTTTGTAAGGCTGCTCGGCAAGATTGCCCAATTTACCGATGCAGGTATTCCTGTACATTATTTTACCGGCAACCACGACATGTGGACGTTCGACTATCTCACCAAAGAGCTGAACGTGAAATTGTACCGTGAGCCGATCGAAAAAGATTACAACGGAAAAAATTTTTACATCGGTCATGGCGACGGACTTGGTCCCGGCGATCACGGATATAAATTCATCAAGAAAGTTTTTGCCAACCCCGTGAGCCGCTGGCTATTCGCAAGGCTTCACCCGAACCTCGGCGTAAGCGTTGCAAATTATTTTTCCGGGAAGAGCAGGATTGCAACCGGCACTACCGATGAAACATATCATGGAGAAGAAAAAGAATGGCTCGTGATCCATGCCCGCGAGCTGCTGAAAAAAAATCACTACGACTATTTTATTTTCGGTCACCGGCATCTTCCACTCGATATTCTGATCGCCGAGAAATCCAGGTACATCAATCTCGGAGACTGGGTAAAGTATAATACTTATGCTGTGTTTGATGGGGAAGAACTGCAGCTGAAGAAATACGAAAAGTGACTAAGTAACTAGGTGATTAAGTGACTAAGCAACAGCCTTCATTCTGCCTACTGATACCCTGCAGCACCTTCGGGCAGCAGGGCAAGCTGCCTACTGGTACTGGTACTGGCAGCTTCCTGCCTACTGATACTGCCTACTGGTACTGGCTTTCACCCTATCGCTTCATTCAAATCAGGCAGCCTGCCAAATTTGGTGAGGACTGAAAAATGCGACCTGATTGCACCTGTAAAAGTTTCATTCTCCATATAAGGAATACCGAATTCCTCCGCAGTTCTTTTTACGATTGGGGCAATCTTGGGATAGTGAACATGGCAAACCTTTGTGAAGAGGTGGTGTTCGACCTGGAAATTCAACCCGCCTACATACCAGGTGATGAGCTTATTCTTAGCTGAAAAATTCTTGGTCGTACGCATCTGGTGGATGGCCCATGCATTTTCAATATTTCCTTCGTGGTCAGGCATCGGGTAATCTGTTCCTTCCACCATATGAGCCAGCTGGAATACAACAGTCAGAATAACGCCTGAGAAGAAATGCATCAGGATAAACCCCGGAAGAATACTCATGAATGATATTCCGGCCAGCATGGGGATTCCAAAAAAAACAAAATAGTAAATAAGCTTGCTTCCAATGATACCCATGAGTTTTTCAAAATACTTCCTTCTATCTTTAAGTTCCGACTTGCTTTTTGCATACTTGGAATACTGGACAAAGTCTTTAATTGTGCACCAGTACAGTGTAGAAACCCCATAGAGGAAAAGTGCAGAGAACTTTTGAAAGCCGTGCACCCAGTGCCGTTCTGTATGAGGAGAAAATCGGAGCATAATCTTGTTATCAATATCCTCATCCATGTGGGTGATATTTGTATAAGTATGGTGCATGATATTGTGCTGTATCTTCCAGTTGAAGACGGAACCACCAAGGAGCACAATTGTATGGCCCAAAATCCGATTCACCCTTTCATTTGAGGAATACGCCCCATGGATTGAATCATGCATTACGCTCATTCCTACGCCGGCAAGCCCGATACCCATCAATGACCAAAGCAAAAGACTGATCAGGATGCCCGGATGATAAATGCAAATCAATGCCAGCGGACCGAGATACATCAACATCAGCGCAACCGTTTTTAGTACCATGGTTGCATTCGCGTGTTTTGAAATGTTATTTTCGGCAAAATACCGGTCTACATTTTCGCGGAGCGTACTGTAGAAAGACGACCTGTCCTTATCAACGAATCTCACCTGTGTAAGCATTGAAATAGGGTTAATGGTGCAATATATGAAAAAAACATCCCGGAGTTTTTATAGTAATTTACAACACTCCTTTGAAAATATTTTAACAATAGAAATTGCAGCTGTCATTTCTCCTTATATTTACAACTCTTTTTTATTTCTGAATTTACTAACTATTAAATACAAACCAATATGAGAAGAGTAACTACTCCCCTCCACTACATTCTATTCTTTATTCTCTTTCTTTTCTTCACCGCAGCATCTGCACAGGACGATGCAGGTATATCGGCGATTACGCAACCTTCCGGAAGCGTGTGTCGCGGAACTGCAAACGTAGAAGCAACCTTGCACAATTATGGCGCTGCGAATATTTCTACTGTGACCGTTGAATGGTCAGTTAACGGAATTCTACAGGCGCCGGTAAATTATGCTGGTACACTTACTCCGGGCGGTGATACTACCCTCGTCCTGGGAAGCTATGCTTTTAATGCCGGGAACTATTCCCTGGTTGCTTACAGTGAAAACCCGAATGGTGGCGGTGATGCTGATAATTCCAATGATACTTCCAGCGCATCTGTAACAACGCAGATGAGCGGAACTTACACCATCGGCGGAGCAACACCTGACTACGTTGATTTCACAACAGCAGTCAATGACCTGAATAATTTGGGTGTTTGCGGAGTAGTAACTTTTAATGTTCGTCCGGGTACCTATACAGAGAAACTGCTGATCAATCAGATTACCGGATCATCTTCCACAAATACAATTACCTTCCAAAGTGAAAACGGGGACAGTTCTACAGTGATACTCGACATTCCTTCGGTTGACAGCACCTTGGCAAACAACTACCTCATCAGGCTGAATGGAACCGACTACCTTACATTGAAACAGATGACGCTTTCACGGTCAGGCATTTCAGCGAATGCAAGAATTCTTGATTACACAAGCATGGCCGCATTCAACACCATAACCAATTGTCACCTCCTTGGTGTGAACAATGGCATCACGGCAAACAGCCTTGGGGCATTGGTGTATTCAAGCGGCGGAACACCCTTCAATGATTCAATGAATACATTTGCGAACAACCTTTTTGAAAACGGTTCGATCGGAATTTATTTCAATGGTGTTTCTTTAGGCAGCCTCGAGAACGGAACGGTCATCAGCAACAACCAGTTTGTAAACCAATTCACAGCAGCCATGCAAATGGCATACGAGCAGGCAGCTGCGATCACCGGCAATTTCATTACAAGCAATTCAAACTCCAGCGGTTATTACGGAATTTACCTGAGTGCCTGCTATCGCGCTACCATGGTTTCTAAAAACAAACTTGAATCAGTTCCGGGGAATGGATTTTATTTCATCGACTGCGGTGCATTCCCGAATGACCGTGGGATGGTTTCGAACAATTTCGTGAACACAACTGCATTGTCGGGTATCACACTGTTGAATGGCGGCAACCTCGATATTGCCCACAACAGCGTGCATGCACAATCAACTAACACTTCAGAATCGGCTCTTGCTTTACGCGGTGGAATTTTTGGAATCATCATCAAAAACAATGCGCTGGTTAATTCAGGCGGCGGTTACGCTTACCTCATTGCAGATACTGCAAACACTGGCCTGGCGGGTTCCAACTACAACAACCTCTTCTCTTCAGGAACCAATGTAGGAAGTTACCTGGGAGCAAATACTGCAACACTGATCGACTGGCAAACTGCTACCGCACGCGATACCAATTCAGTTTCTGTTGACCCAGCCTTTGCATCTGCTTCAGATTTGCATGCTACCTCTCTCAGCATGGATAATCTCGGAACGCCGATCAGCAATATCCTTGTTGATATTGACAACGATCCGCGCAGTGCAACAACTCCTGATATCGGGGCCGATGAATATTCAGGACTTGGACATGATGTGGGAGTAACTTCAATGCTGAGCCCGCTTGACCAGGATTGCGAAGATTCAGCTGCCGTAGTTTCTGTCGTCGTCCATAACTATGGACAGTTTACTGAAACGAATGTCCCGGTACAGGTTGATGTTACAGGAGCCTTTACAGCAACATTGAATACAACAATATCTTCTCTTGCCGCAGGTGCTGATACAACTGTTACGTTTGTAACAACAGTGAACACAAGTGGCGGCGGAGATGCAACCTTCACTGCATACACAGCGATCGGAGTCGACGACGTGCATGCAAATGATACGGTTACAAGCCTGATTCATATCAATGCAATTCCTGCTGCACCGGTTGCAACAGGAGATACTATTTGCGGACCCGGGAATGTTATTCTCACTGCAACTTCAGCCGACACTTTGTACTGGTATGATGTTCCGACGGGAGGAATTGAACTCGGCACAGGCTCTCCTTTTATAACACCATTGATTACCGGTACTACAACATTCTATGTTGAAGCAAGAAATATTTGCACAAGCACGCGCGTTGCTGTAGATGCCGTTATATTGCCATTGCCGAATATTAATCTTGGGAATGACACATCCATTCTGCTTGGCTCAAGCATCACGCTCGATGCCGGCGCAGGATTTACCAGCTACTTATGGAGTACAGGCGAAACAACGCAGACTATTAATCTGACGCCAACACTTCCTGACTGCTACACTGCAACAGTTTCCGGAGCCAATGGTTGTGTAACAACAGACACCATTTGCGTGAACGTCGTATTCCCTGCCGACGTAGGTGTACAATCACTTGTTACTCCAACTGATCACCAATGCGAAAGTGCTACTACACCGATTACGATCGTCGTGGCTAACTATGGAAGCTCTACTGCAACAGATATCCCGGTACAAATTGACATCACAGGCGGCATAAATGTAACTTTCATGGATACATTGTTCGGATCGATTCCGGCAGCAGGCACCGTACCGTTTACAATTGATTCAACAATTAATACCATCGGAGTTGGACAGATTACAATTACTGCCTATACTCTATCTGCCACCGACCAGTACAATTTAAATGACACTCTTATAACTGTCCTTAATTTCAACCCTGTTCCTGCGGCTCCGATTGTATCCGACACCTCACTCTGCGGTCCTGGCTCTGTAACACTAACCGGATCTGCCAGTGATACAATTTACTGGTTCGATGCTGCTGTTGGAGGAAACATTATGGGTATCGGAGACTTAAATATTCTAGTGACAGGTACCACAACTTTCTATGCACAGACAGGGTTCAGTTGTCCGAGCACCACCCGCGATACAGTAACGGTAACCGTACTTCCATTGCCTCCGGTTTCACTTGGACCAGATACCACTATTGAATGCGGATCTTCCCTGGCGCTTGATGCAGGTGCAGGGTACGTCAATTACCTCTGGTCAACCACGGAAGCTACACAATCCATTATTGTAGATACCCTTGGTGATTATTCAGTAACCGTGACTGACACCAGCGGCTGCATCAACAGCGATACCGTTCATGTTGATTGTATCGTTGGCGTCAATGCAATTGTAGCTTTGAACAATGTTCATGTTTATCCGAATCCGACCGGCGGTTTAATAAACATTGAATTTGCAAACCAGATGCAAACTGTGACTGTCAGGTGGATGGATCTGCAAGGCCAGGTTGTGCAAGAAGAAAACCTCCAGGGTGTGATGCAGAAACAATATGATCTTTCATCTGTGCCCAAAGGAATTTACATCCTGCAGGTGCTTTCAGATGAAGGAAATTCATTGCATCGTGTGATCGTTCAATAGCCAACAAATCTTTTTCAAAAAATCCCGTTTCTTTGAAGCGGGATTTTTTTTTGCCGCCAACATGATAAAAGAAGAATATACTTTCTCGACCGATAAGTCCAAGCTGGACTTTGAAGTTATTCATCAATATCTTTCCGGAGAAAGCTATTGGGCCAAAGGAATTTCCCGTGATATCCTGAAAAGGTCCCTTGAAAACTCCATGTGCTTTGGTGTTTACAAGGACAATGAACAAGTCGGCTTTGCCCGCATCATCAGCGACAAAGCCACGTTTGCATACCTGGCCGATGTATTTGTCGTGAGTGAACACAGGGGAAAAGGGCTTTCAAAAATGCTCATGCAACATATTGTAGACCATCCTGAATTGCAGGGACTAAGGAGGTGGCTGCTCGGAACAGCCGATGCTCATGGGTTGTATGCACGCTATGGATTTAAGCCGCTTGCAAAACCGGAGCGCACGATGGAAAAGCATGACCCTGACATTTACAAACGCTGATTAATTTATATGTCGCTTCCGAAACTTCTTCTGCTTCACGGTGCATTGGGTGCCGCCTCTCAGTTTGATGAATTAAAAAAGATTCTGGAAAAAAATTTCGAGGTTCTAACTTTTAATTTTCCCGGGCATGGTGGAAGAGAAATACCCGGCAAGTCTTTTTCATTTTTATTATTTACTTCATCAATACTGGATTTTCTTGTCGATAAAAAGATTGACAGCATTGACATTTTCGGTTATAGCATGGGAGGGTATGCAGCATTGTGGCTGGCGAAAGAAAATCCTTCCCGCGTAAATAAAATTTTTACACTGGCAACGAAGTTGGATTGGAATGAAGATTCATCAGAAAGAGAAGCATCCATGCTCAACCCGCTGAAGATGGAGGAAAAAATTCCCGCCTTTGCAAAAGTGCTGGAAGAAAGACATTCGCCTGCAGACTGGAAGGAAGTAGTAAACAAAACCCGGGAAATGATTATAGAACTTGGCAGTCAGCATCTTGAAGAAAAAGATTTCATGGCCATCAAACAATCTGTCATCATCAGCGTTGGAGAAAAAGATAACATGGTAGGTATAGACGAAAGCCGAAACACTGCATCGTTACTCCCTAGCGGTAAATTTCTTTCCTTCCCTGACATGCAGCATCCTTTTGAAAAAGCAGATCTGAACCATTTGGTTCCGGCACTGAAATCTTTTTTCAAAGGCAAACAATGAAACGATTGTTGTTGATTCTTTTCTTCTTATCGCAGAATTTTAATTTAATCTCTGTGATGGCATCTCCCTCTGCGTGCTCTGCGCCTCTGCGTGACAATAGATTCCCGGCTGTTCTTTCCGATACTTTACCGGAACTCAACCGATTTATCATTGCCTTTGTAGATTCAAAAATGAATCAGAAAGTAGGCCGGGGAGAATGTTGGGATCTCGCGGCAAAAGCACTGGATACAGCCGGAGCAAAATGGGATGGCAAATTTGGTTTCGGAAGGAAACTTTCTCCCGGCGAAGAAATTCTTCCGGGTGATATCATCCAGTTTAAAAGAGCGAAAATAAAATATGTAGAAAATAATTCCCTGTATACACGGGTGCTTAAACAACATACAGGAATCATCTATTCGATGAAGGGCAAAAAGCAATTCGACATGGCTAATCAAAATACGGAAGAGCACGGAAGAAAAGTATCATTGACTTATATCGATTTCGACAAGATAAAATCAGGGAAATATTTTATTTACAGACCGGAGCGCTGAACTGCCAAAAACCAATTTGAATCCCGATAGCTATCGGGAGAGATAATTTGAAGATAGCTGGTTTCGTAATTCGTATTTTCGTAGGGATTTCATTCGTTATTCCCTGCCCGACTGATTCGGTCAGGCGGGGATGGAGTAAATAGAACCATCCGACTTAAATTTCGTATCAGCTCAAGGCTCTTTTTAACATATAAAGAGAAATCCTCATTGTCTACCTCATCGCCGGTTTCAATTCTGAAAAGCATGGTGATCATTGTAAAATCATCACTTTCAATACCCCTATCCTGCATACTTATTAAAGAATAATTGTTCATGTTATTAAGTTGGTCATTTCAATGAAAAAATGTGCCAAATGCAGTCAAAAGTTGGTAAAAATTGGCTGTATTCACATTTGAACACCTGCATATTTGCAAATTGGAATTCCATTCTTGCCTCTTAGCTCTCTTTGGAATATATTTACATCCCGTTTACAAGGCCCGTTTTCAAACTTTAATCTATGCAACAAAAATTTTACGTTTTCCTTTTAACTATTTGTTACCTATTTATTTCGGCAAATCTTTCCGCACAAACAGGATTGACCTTTAACGGCACAAACAGTTATGTAGCTATGGGTGCCGCTCCCGGACTAAATTCCACAAGTTTTACTGTTGAAACATGGTTTAAGAAAGAAGGCAATGGTGTAAGCACGAGTACTGGTACGGGCGGACTTTTTGCCATTCCTCTTGTTGCCAAAGGCAGGGCTGAAGCAGAAGGCAGCAATAAAGATTTCAATTATTTCCTGGGCATTGACGCAACAATGAATGTGCTCGCTGCGGATTTTGAAGAAGGATCTACCGGTCCGAATCCCGGAGTCAACCATCCCATCAAAGGCATTACGCCTATCTGCAACAATGTGTGGTACCATGCATGTGTGACATACAACGGCACTACATGGCGTTTATATTTGAATGGTGTCCTGGAAAAGTTTTTGGTTGTGAACCAACTTCCACAGGCAGCGAGCATCCAGCATGCAAGCATAGGGTCAGCGGTAAATTCACTGGGAATCCCGGACGGATATTTCAAAGGTTCAATGGATGAAGTTAGAATATGGAACAGTGCTTTGGCAGTAGCTACCATCAATACCAATATGACGCTCCAAATCACTTCAGCTGCCGGACTCATCGGGAGGTGGGGAATGAACGAAGGGTCAGGATCAACAGCTGCCAGCACAGGAAGCGCTGCAGGAGTGAATGGTGCGGTGATCAATTCGCCATCGTGGACAACGGGTTCTTCTTTTGCCCCCATCACAAATGCATACAATGTTTCACTAAACCTGGGCGGTACCAACGGTTACGTTTCCTTCGGTAATCCCGCTGCATTAGGACTGAGTCAGTTTACACTTGAAGCATGGATTTACAAAACCGGAAACGGGGTGACGGTGAACACAGGTGCAGGAGGTGTTACTGGTCAGCCGATTGTAGCCAAAGGACGGGATGAATCAGAAGGTAATAACAGGGACTTGAATTATTTCCTTGGCGTCAACAGTACAGGAAAGCTGATCGCGGATTTTGAAGAAGGCTCAGCAGGCGCAAGTCCGGGAGCGAATCATCCGCTCACAGGCACAACAACACTCTCCAACAATACATGGTATCATGTAGCAGTGACATACAATGCAAGCATATTACGTCTTTACATCGACGGAAATTCTGAAGCATCCCTCACCGTTAATCGTCCGGCGCAGGCGGTGAGCATACAACCGGTTTCTATCGGCTCAGCATTGAATTCAACAAATGTAGCAGCGGGATTTTTCCAGGGAAGAATTGACGAAGTGCGCATCTGGAATATTGCACGCACACAAGCATCCATACAAGCGACGATCAACATGCAGCTGAATTCCGTACAAACAGGAATGGTTGCACGATGGGGACTCAATGAAGCTTGCGGAACCACTGCATACGACAGCACATCCACTATCGCCAACGGAACAGTGAACGGTACAAACTGGTATTGGACAACCGGTTCAATCTTCAATGCAGTGAGTGTAAATGATCCTCCCAATGCACCTTCGCTTATCGCACCTTCCAACAATGCAACGAATACAAACCTCACCACCAATCTCCAGGTAAATGTTACAGATCCTGAAGCCGGAACACTCACTGTTGCTTATTATGCACGTCCTTGTCCGCCTGCAGCCGGGGCCGACTTCACCGTTGTAGGAATTCCTGATACACAGTATTACACATCCCTGCTCAATGGCGGATCGAATGAAACATACAAACAGCAGATGACGTGGATTGTGAACCACCTTGTAAGCGATAACATTGTTTTTGTAGAAGGCCTTGGCGATTGTGTTGAAGACGGCGACAATGACCTGAACGAATGGAAACGTGTTGACACTGCACAAAAAATTATTGAGAATCCCGGCACCACCGGTTTGACTTTCGGTATTCCGTATGCATTGAATGTAGGTAACCATGACCAGACACCAGTTGGAAATCCAAATGGAACTTCAGCGCTCTACAACCAATATTTCGGTTCATCACGTTTCAGCGGACGTCCATATTATGGCGGGCACTATGGATCGAACAACAACAACAATTACGCTTACTTTTCTGCAAGCGGAATGGATTTCATCGTCTTGAATTTCGAATACAATCCCAATCCCCCGATCGCATTATTGAACTGGGGCAGAACATTGCTTCAAAACAATCCAACCAAGAGAGCCATCGTGGGTACGCATGCATTGCTTGATATCAACGGGAATTTTGGACCACAGGGATTATTCCTTTACAACACATTGAAAGTTTGTCCGAATCTTTTTCTTCTTCTTGGAGCGCACGTTCCGGGAGAATCAAAAAGGGTGAATGCATTCTTTGGGGACACGGTGTACTCATGGATGGCTGATTTCCAGTCGCGCGCAAATGGAGGTGACGGATGGATGCGGTTGATGCGGTTCTCTCCTACCACCAATACGATCTCTGTAAAAACATATTCTCCAAAGTTGAACCAATATGAGACAGATGCGAACAGCCAGTTCAGCGTGTACTACGATATGTCAACTACTTCATCGCCTTTCGCGCTCGTTGGAACCGTTACAGGTGTTACTTCAGGAACAACTGCGACATTCCCTTACAGCGGTCTTTCACCAAACACCTGCTACCAGTGGTATGTGACGATAAACGACGGATCAAGCACAACTACAGGTCCCATATGGACATTTACAACAGGCACAAATCCCCAACCGCTCGCTGACAGGCCCGGAACATTCCGCATGGCGGAACGCAAAGACCTGATCTTATATCCGAATCCAAGTGAGGACGGACTCTTTCACATTCTTTTCGCCGATGATTTCAAAAATGCAGGCATCGTTGTAAGAAATTCCATCGGCAGCATTGTGCATGAATCTCAATTGAATGAAAGCAACCTTCAGGATCTTGATCTTTCAAAACTGAATGCAGGAATTTATTTTATTTCTGTGGAAAATTCTGCGGTGAAAGAAACGAGAATGATTGTTATTCATTGACTTCATTTATTTCCTGAGAATTTTAATCTCTACCCTGCGATTGGATTGCCTGTCGAATTCTGTTCGCTCCGGCCTTACAAGTTTATAATCGGCACCAAAACCTTTATATGAAAGCCTGGACCTGTCAATGCCGTTATTGACGAGGTATTCATAAATTGCTTTTGCACGATTCACAGAAAGTCTCACGGGTAAACCGGGTTCGTCAAAGTCCGGTCCGTCACCCGTTGCTAAGCAGCATATATGACCCTGAATTTCTATTTCAAGATTCGGATTGTCATGCATCGTCTTCAATAGTTTTTTCAGTGTACCTATTGAACGGGGAAGCCAAACATGCCTGCCTCCATAGAAATTAATGTTCTCCAGCCTGATTGTCGAACCGATTTCTGCATGCTGCAAATCAAGGTCGGGTGATTCTGAAAGACTGTCGCTACTTTGGTTATACAAAGTATCAGTAATATTTTCACTACTGTCAACAACCGGAACTGAAACCGATGAAATTAAAATCTCTGCACGCCTGTTCAATGCACGATCGTTCTCAGTTTTATTGTTGTTAAGCGGAATTTTTTTGCCAGATCCTGTAACGGCAATCAATCCTTCCTGGATGTTTTCAGAAATCAAATACTTCTTCACCTGCATTGCCCTGCGCAAGGAAAGAGCGTCATTGTATATGTCATTTCCAATAGAATCACAATGCGCTTCAATTGAAATTCCTGATATACTTTTATTCAGCATCGCATCCCGGATTTTTTTTTGCGAAAGGGTATCCAGGTTATATTCATTGAATCCGAAGTAAACAGTAATTTTTTCCTGCTGCTGTGAAAATCCAGTTAACGAAAAGAGAAAAAATAAAACACAAATGGTGTATTTCATTTTTAAGTTTTAAGAATTAAACCTCAACTGGATGCTGTCAGGTCTTAGCGTAGCGAGCCCTATAGCCCTGCCTACTTCGCCGTTGCGTAGCCGCTATGGCAGAGCAAGGCCGGCAGGCAGGTATCGGACCTGACAGGTTAAACCAAAGATAGTTCATTTCACCTGAGATGTCATTAGCAATAAATCGAGTCTTTCCATAAAACGTGTAACCTTGATAAATTATTTCATTATCATTGTAAGTAATACGTTACACTGACTAAACTCTGTTTTTTTTAAAACATTCTACCATGAAAATAACTTACCTGAATACAATCCTTCTAACTGCCCTTGTCGTTACTTCAAGTATGCAAAGTTCCGCACAGGCTCCTGACTGGGTATGGGCAGAATCATTCGGCTCTAACGTGCAAATGTTTGATGAGCGTGGCGAGTCTGTTACTTTTGATAATGCAGGAAATGTTTATACAGTCGGGGAATTCACCGGCACAGTGGATTTCGACCAGGGACCGGGAACATTCAACATCACCAGCTATGGAAATTTTGATGTCTTCATTTCCAAATTGGATGCCGCAGGAAATTTTATCTGGGCTCAGCGCCTGGGTGGTACAGCGAATGATTATGGTTCAGCCATCACTATTGATCCGACCGGCAATTACATTTACGTTGCAGGCAGTTGCGGTGGCACTTGTGATTTTGATCCCGGTGCGTCCACTTTCAACTTAACCGCCGGGGGAGGTGTGGATATTTTCGTTTGCAAACTGGATGTATCAGGCAATTTAACCTGGGCGAAGCAAATGATGGGGTCACCCACCTATTATAGTTTTGCCACAGGAATCATCACGGATAATTTCGGAAATGTGAATACCACGGGATATTTTTATGGCACCGTTGATTTTGATCCCGGAAATGGAAATGCTAATCTTACTGCCCCGGGAAATTTCAGCGATATATTTATTTCCAAACTTGACGCTTCAGGAAACTACATCTGGGCTCGGCAGATAGGCGGTACAAACGATGACAGGTCGAATTCAATTTGCCTGGATCACTCAGGAAACGGTGACATCTATACAACAGGATATTTTAGTGCAACTGCTGACTTCGATCCGGGAAACGGAACAACGAGTTTAACAGCGGTTGGTATTCGTGATATTTTTATTTCCCGCCTGGATCCAGCAGGAAATTTTGTGTGGGCCAAAGCAATGGGTGGATCGTCTTTTGAAACGGGCAATGAGATAACTTTTGATGTTGCGGGGGATATCTGGCTCACAGGAGGTTTTAACGGTACAGTTGATTTTGATCCGGGTCCGAATATATTTAATCTAACCTCTGCCGGACAGGATGATATTTTTATTGCCAAACTTGGAATATCAGGTAACCTGCTCAGAGCTTCAAGGTTCGGAGGAAGTTCAGAGGATGAAGGAATGTCAATTACGGCTGATTCAACAGGGGATGTTTATGCAACAGGTTTTTTTAGCGGCACTGTAGACTTCGATCCTGATTCAACGACATCATATAATTTAACTTCCATCGGCGACAGCGATGTTTTTGTCACGAAGATGAACCTGGGAGGAAATTTATTGTGGGCCACTTCAGCAGGAGGAACCAAAGGTGAGACAGGATTATCGATCGCCGCTTATTATAATAGTGACGTATATGTTTGCGGTTATTACAGGAGTAGTACCGTAGCATTTTCTACTATTACTATTGCAAACGCTGATATTGGTGGCAGTCTCGTATCCGATGCTTTCGTTGCAAAGCTTGATCATTCAACCGGGATAGAAAATTTATCGTACACAACAGGCGTTTCCATTTACCCGAACCCAGCAACGGGTCAGTTTGTGGTGAGGAATGTCGCAACCGGAAAGATGGACATTTCCATTTTCAATGCGGTGGGAGAAAAAATATTTTTACTTACAACAAAGGAGGAGAATACAACCGTTGACGGTACTTTATTTACTCCCGGAATTTATTTCGTAAAAGTTCAATCTGCAAAAGGCAGTACTGTAAAAAAATTAATGATTGAGTAATACTTCAATCTGACCTTTAATCCGTAACTGATTATTTCTCGCAGAGGCGCAGAGATGTTTTCTAATGACCTAATGACCATAATGACTGAATTACTTGCAGTTGCACGTAGGTGACATTTTCACATCTGTATTCGGCAAAAGCGAATCGATGCGTGCTGCTTCTTCTTCGCTGAAAAGAATTCCCCGCAGCTCAAGAACCTTGAGCTTTTTAAGATTGGAAATTTCATCCGGTATTTCAGAAAGTTCATTGTCCCAAAGATCCATCCTTTCAAGGTTGGAAAGGTTGCCAATCGTAGCCGGCAGTGCAACGATCTTATTCCTGTTCAAATTGAGATAGACCAGGTTTGATAGATTTCCGATCTCGTCGGGAAGCAATTCCAAATGGTTCGCGGAAATATTCAACGTGGTAAGGTTGGTAAGCATTCCAATTGCTGCCGGGACTGAATCCAATTTATTCCTGCTCAGGTCGAGCTCGCGAAGGTTCTTCAGCTTGAAAACTTCGGCCGGAATATCTTTTAGTTTTTCTTTACTCAGGTTCAGGCGGTAAACATTGTCAGCACTCTGCAATGCAGCAGAAAGACTACGGTAAATATAATTGGTGTCGGTGACGGTTTGAGGTGTTTGAGGTACGGGTAATGGATCGTCCTGGGCCCAGAGGCGTGGGCCAATCAAAAGAAAAAATACCAGGAGATATATGTTCAATTTTTTAATAAAATCGATGCGTCAAAGATCGCAAAGAATAAAACACATGAAATGCCAGCCAGGGATTTCCGCCAACATGATGAATCGATTTCCCTAACGTCATTCCAGCATTTTTGTTGCAGTAACTTTATCTTCCTTCATCTTTTTCCTGAGATCGTCCAGGCTGCTGAAATGGATATCGTCGCGGACACGCCCTTTAAAATATACCGTAACATCGTGGTTGTAAATGTTTTCGTTAAAATCGAAAATATTTACCTCGACGCTCAGTCTTTTTCCATGGACTACAGGCCGGTAGCCGATGTACATCATTCCTTTAAAAAACTTGCCCTCAACCTTTACATGAACGGCATAAATTCCTGTTCCCGGGATGAGTTTGTATTGTTCAGCGATTGCCAGGTTTGCCGTAGGAAATCCCAGCGTGCGACCAATCTTGTCGCCATCTACTACTTTCCCGGAGAGGGTGAAATCATGTCCCAATAAATTATTGGCAGTCTTTATATCTCCTGTCACAAGTGAATTCCTGATCTTGGTGGAACTCACTGCAACTTCGTTGATGACCTGCTTCGGTATTTCTTCAAGCCGGAAACCATAAATGGGTGACATCTCTTCCAGATCTTTGAAGGACCCTTCCCGGTTTCTTCCGAAATGATGGTCATATCCGATCACCAGGGTTTTAGTTCCGATCTTTGTGACAAGGATGTCGCGCACAAATTCTACAGCCGTCTGCCTGCTGAATTCTTTATCAAAAGGTTGAATGATCAAATGATTTACGCCCTGCTTTTTCAGGAGCTCAATGCGTTCACTCATCGTGGTGAGGAGCTTCAGGTTGTTGTCGTCGGGCTGAAGCACCATGCGTGGATGCGGAAAAAAAGTGAGTACAACGCTTTCGCCTTTTTCTTCTGCCGCGACTTCAGTGAGTCTTGCAATGATGCGCTGGTGACCGGCATGCACACCGTCAAATGTGCCGATGGTTGACACTGCATGTTTCAGCGGGTTAAATTCTTCGATGCCCTGGTAGACTTTCATTCAGAAAAGCTTCAGTCTGTCAGTTCAAAAAATTTTTCATCCTTTCAAGCGCTGCCGGAATGCCTGCCGCATTCTTTCCTCCTGCTGTCGCATAAAATGGCTGACCACCGCCGCCGCCCTGGATTTCTTTTGCCGCATCTCGAATAAGAACAGATGCGTTCAGTTTTTTATCCTTCACTAAATTCTCGCTGATAATTACAGAGAGATGTGCTTTGCCATCAATGGTAGCTCCTAGAACGCAAACAAGATTTTCAAGTTGGTTTTTCAATTCAAAAGAAATATTCTTGATTGCATCAGCATTTTCCAGATCGATTTTTTCGGCAATCAGGTTTATCCCGTTCACAGCATATACCTTTTTCAGAAGGCCGGCTTTTACCTCCTGCGCAATTTCATTTGTAAGCTTGTCAATAAGCTTTAATAAGGTTTCTTCCTGTAGCTGCAAACTTGCATTTGAATCAATCTCTTTTACCAAATCCTTGCTTGATTTCCCTTCAATACCCGCATAGAGACTCAACGCTTTTTCTTTTAATGTTTCAATTTTTTCCTTCAAAGTATTTTCAGCAGCAGCCAGTTTTTTGTTTTGCTCCTCGTAGTACTTGTCAACCAAAGAACCTGTGATTGCTTCCACCCTGCGCACCCCGGCTGCCACAGAACTTTCAGAAATGATTTTGAATTTTTCAATTTCCCTGGTGGATTTTACATGCGTTCCCCCGCACAATTCCATGGAATAAGAAGGATCAAATGTAATCACGCGCACAAAGTCGCCATACTTTTCTCCGAATAAAGCGGTCGCACCCATCTCCTGCGCCTGTTTGATCGGGACATTTCTTTTTTCATCGAGCAGGATATTTTCTCGCACCTTTTCGTTCACCATCTTTTCGATCTTCTGCAATTCTTCATCACTCACTTTTGCAAAATGTGAAAAGTCAAAACGCGTATGTTCGTCATTCACCAATGAGCCTTTCTGGTTTACATGCGATCCCAACACCCGCTTCAATGCAGAATGCATCAGGTGTGTTGCAGAATGGTTGCTTGTAATCAGTCTTCTCCGCTCCCGGTTCACCTTAGCATGAAACGTGGCAGTGAGATCCTTCGGCAGCTTATCAGTAAAATGAATGATGAGATTATTCTCCTTCTGTGTGTCAGTGATAGAAATTTTTTCTGGCCTCACCCCTGACCCCTCTCCAAAGGAGAGGGGAATTAGTTCTCCGGTGTCGCCAACTTGTCCGCCACTCTCTGCATAAAACGGGGTGCGCGAAAGCACGAGCTGGAATTGCTCCTTGCCTTTTGATTTTACTTTCCTGTATTTTAGAATTTCGCAATCGCATTCAAGCATGTCATACCCGACAAATTCAGGATTTCCGCCCTCTCCTTTGGAGAGGGCGGGGGTGAGGCCAATCCAATCTTCCGTATCAACTTCTGCTGCTGCGCGGGAACGGTTTTTCTGTTCGGCAAGACAACGGTTGAAGCCATCCATGTCCACGCTCATTCCTTTTTCGCGCGCCATCAGTTGTGTGAGGTCAATGGGAAAACCAAATGTGTCATACAATTCGAAAGCAAATTCGCCTTCAACCTTGTTTCCTTTCAACACTTCAAACTTTTTGATTCCGGCCTCAAGCGTTCTGAGAAAAGCATTCTCTTCTTCGGTGATCACCCGCATGATAAAATCCTGCTGCGACTTGATTTCGGGAAACACATCCTTGAACTGTTCTGCAAGGATCGGAACAAGTTTGTTCAGAAACGGCTCTTTCAAATCGAGGAAAGTAAATCCATATCGAACTGCCCTTCTCAAAATTCTCCTGATCACATAACCTGCTTTGTTATTGGAAGGAAGCTGTCCATCAGCAATGGCGCATGTAATGGCGCGGATGTGATCACTCATCACACGCATGGCAATGTCACGCCTCTCCCCCTCCCGATAGCTATCGGGACCCTCTCCCAAGGAGAGGGGAGAATTTTCTCCGTAGCGAAATCCTGTACGGGAAGAAATAAACTGAATCAGCGGCTGAAAAACATCTGTGTCATAGTTGGAAGTTTTTTCCTGCAAAGCCATGCAAAGTCTTTCGAATCCCATTCCAGTATCCACATGCTTTTTCGGAAGCGGCTCAAGTGAACCATCGGCCTTGCGGTTGAACTCCATGAATACATTGTTCCAGATTTCCACGACCTGCGGATGACCTGAGTTCACAACCTGCCTGCCGTCGGTTTTCTTCCGCTCATCATCACTGCGCAGGTCAACATGAATTTCAGAACACGGACCGCATGGACCCTGCTCACCCATTTCCCAGAAATTGTCCTTCTTATTTCCTTTCAGAATCCTGTCCTCGCTGATATGCTTTTTCCAGCAGTCAAAACTTTCCTGGTCGAAGCCAAGTTTTTCAGATGGATCACCTTCGAACACTGTAACGTATAATTTATCAGCAGGAATTTTATAAACTTCAGTAAGAAGCTCCCAGCTCCAGGCAATGGCTTCCTTTTTAAAGTAGTCGCCAAAGCTCCAGTTGCCGAGCATTTCAAACATGGTATGATGGTAGGTATCAATCCCGACTTCTTCCAGGTCGTTGTGCTTGCCGCTTACACGAAGGCATTTTTGGGTATCGGCAATACGCGGGTATTTGACCGGCTGGTTTCCGAGGAAAATATCCTTAAACGGCGCCATACCGCTATTGATAAACATGAGCGTAGGATCGTTCTTCACCACCATCGGCGCAGAAGGCACGATCTGGTGATCTTTGCTCCTGAAAAATTCTAAAAACGTTTTTCGTATTTCTGAAGAGGTCATTTCTGAAGTTAGATTTTCGTGCGACAATCCTGTAATTCACTATCGGTGGTTCATATCCTGCCAGGGTGTATTTGCAAAATCATCTCTGTATTTCCAATTTCCTGCTAATTTTGTCGCCGACGCGCGAAATTAAAGTAAAATGCCGAAAGTAAAGTACTATTTCAATCCATCGAACCTGAAGTATGAACGGGTGCGCATTTCCCTGAAGAAGCGCCTGCTCAGGGTATTCGGCTTTTTGACTACGGCTATCGTTTTCGGGGCAATCATCGTGGTGATCATCTGGAATGTTGTGGACTCTCCGAAAGAGCGTGAAATGAAAAGGCAGCTGGATGAAATATCCCTGCAGTATGAAATGTTGAAGCAGCGTACAGAACAGGCTGAAGCGGTGTTGAGCGATATCCAGGACCGCGACAATACCATCTACCGTGTCATCTTCGAAGCTGATCCCATTCCGAAAACTGTCCGTGAAGCGGGTTACGGAGGTGTTGACCGTTACAACGACCTGAAAGATTATTACAATGCCGACCTGATCACTGAAGTTACGATGCAGGTTGACAAGCTGGGCAAACAGCTGTATATCCAGAGCAAATCTTTTGACGAAGTCTTTAATCTTGTAAAGAACAAATCACAGATGCTGGCTGCTATTCCCGCCATTCAACCCATTGCAAACAAAGACCTGAAATACATTGCCAGCGGTTATGGCTGGAGAATTCACCCGATTTACAAAACGGAAAAAATGCATTCAGGGATGGATTTTACTGCACCGGTGGGAACACCCATCCATGCTACCGGAAATGGAACCGTTGCAAAGGTGGAATATGACGGACGCGGTTACGGGAACAATGTCATCATCAATCATGGCTGGGGATTTGAATCGCTCTACGGACACATGAGTAAAATTTCAGTAAGGCCCGGACAAAAAATCAACCGCGGTGATCTTCTCGGATATGTTGGAAGCAGCGGCGCATCCACGGGACCACATTTGCATTATGAAGTACGCAAAGGCGGCAATCCAGTAAACCCGGCAAACTTCTATTACAATGACCTTACACCTGAAGAATATGAGAAGATGATGGAACTCGCATCCAGGCCAGGACAATCGTTTGACTAATTTATTTATTCAATATTCAGCGTTCAGTATTTTTTCGAAATTCGAGATTCTAAGATTCGTTATTAAATTATATAATCCTATTTTTGGATACTAAATTTTATCCTCATGCCTTACAAAGAAAGAGAAATCGAAAAAATTTTTTACTCCATCGGAGAGGTGGCGAAAATGTTTGATGTGAACACTTCACACATCCGGTTCTGGTCAAAGCAATTTGACGTGATCAAGCCGGCCACAAATAAAAAAGGCAACCGCATGTACACGATGGTTGACATCGAGAACTTCAAGGTCATCTATCACCTGGTGAAAGAAAAAGGATTTACCCTGAAAGGTGCCAAGGTGGAGATGCACTCGCTGAGGAAAAAAATGAGGCTGGCTACGCATCCAAGGGTTGAAGCACCGGTACCTGTTGAAGAAACAGAACTTCCGTTCGCCGAACTTGAACCGGAAACAGACATTGCTCCTGTACAGAATGACCTGGTAGATAAAATTGCATTGAAGAACTCCCTCGGAAAACTTCGTGCATCGTTGCTGCAGCTGAACAACGACATTGAAAAAATTGAAGTTTAATTAATAGGGCTCCCGTCAATATTTGAAAGTCCGCTTTTTACGGGCTTTTTTTTTAATAAGTGGCCAGGGCGCAAACGGATTAAACATACTTTAAGTGGCCACAGTTAAATTATTTAAAATCATTTCTGTCTTTAAATTTGTCGAGAAACTCAAAAAACTTATGGAAGCCTATCTCGTTACCATACTTATTATGTAAGTAACCAAACCAACCCATAGTATTATCGTAGTCCTCGTTTAACTCTGTTTTTAAGTAGGAGGGAAATTGTTCAAATCTGTCAAGGTTTTTGATTTCAGTTTTGGTCGCATCGGCGAGAACTTTATATCCGCTAATAAAATTATACAAATAGTCCAAGTGATTTTTAAGGATAAATAGTCCAGCCCTTTTTTTAATTGCGTCGAGAACTTGAAAAATGTCTGTTCCGTCGTCGTATATTTTTGTCATATTATTGCTTTCTGTCCGTTTTTTGTTTACGGATATTTGTTCGCCCACTAACCTGACTTGGTATTATTTTTTCTCCAATGCAACAATTCCGGTTTGATACTTCATCGCTGCTACTTCCGCTTTTAAGGAATGAAGCTCGTCTCTCAAAATTTCAAGGTTGGTAATGGCTGCATCCAGTTCTGCCGTTTTCTTTTTCAGTTCATCCGTTCTGTGCAACAGAGCTTGTATAGCCGCCATGTTGATGCCGTCGATATCGAGGGTATTGATAGTGGTATCGCTTTCTCCATCTAAGTGAAAAGCGGCAAAGAAATCCTGCGATAGGGGTCCGATATGGCGGATGCTTTTATCCTGGGCTTTGTAGTTCCAGTTGCTTAACGGTATTGCGCCTACTTTGACAAGAATATCTTCGGTGTTGATAGAACAGAAGTTTTCTTTCTTATTCTTGTCACTCAAGTTTACCCATGCGCCACCGCCAGGGGCAAGCGAAACTCCCGTTGTAAGACTGTTGTTGCTGAACAATTGATAACCCCCATCAAAGCGCGCTCTGAATTGATTGGTTTCAGTAGAAGTCATCACTGTGGCCGTTGATTGGTCGCCTATTATAAAAGAACCTGAAAACCCTGATGTTGAAACGTAGGCTCCCAAAGCAGTTGAAAAATTTCCGCTTGCAGTGTTAGAATATCCAATAGCGGTTGAAGCATCTCCGCTTGCAGTGGTACCCTCTCCCATGGCAGTTGAGGCACCTCCGCTTGCTTTTGAATCATAACCTGAAGCAAAAGAATAGTCACCAATGTTTGCATCATCCCATTGGTTTCCATTCACGATACCCACCCTGAAAGCTGCTTTCTTCGGATACCATATCATGCGGGTGCCTGCACCGGCTGTCGTCAGCGCTGCTCCCGCATTATAAGTTCCTTTGGCAAGTATGGCTCCGTCATTATCGAGGGAGAGCTTAAATTCGGGAGTGGATGTTCCGATTCCTAATCTTGTAATTACATTATCCCAATAAAGATTGCTGTTTGAGGAAAGAGAAGATGTGCCATCCCAGAAAGCAACTTGTGTTCCAGTACCACTGCCTGTAATACCTGAGCTGCTTACGGCAACATTAGAGGCTGAAGTAATTCTTCCCTGTGCATCAACGGTTATTTGTGCAACATTATTTGCATCCCCATAAACTCCTCCTGTTACAGCAGTATTCGCTAAGTTCAATGTAGTTGTTCCCCCTAATGCAACAATGCCGCCTCCGGATAATCCCGTTCCGGGAGAAACAGTAAGGGATGAATTAGCAAGCATGACATTGGCTACTCCTGAATTGGGAATGCTGAAAGTTGTTGCTAAAAGATCAAGGCCGCTTCCAGCATTGTACATCGTTCCCCCGCTGGCTGAATAAAACGAATAAGGTACACTGAGCAATTCTGAGTTACCCATAATCGTGAAACTGGTTCCGCCAGTAGGATCCATCTCCATTTCCAGCCATGCATTCACAGTGCCCCAGGTAATTGCTGAGAATACGCCTGTAATGATGGTGCCGCTTCCGATGTTGAGCGTGAACAATCCGAATTGATTCGTGGTTGGAAAGAATCTCTCTCTGTAAAGCAGGGGGCCGCTGCTGCCATTCTTAATGCTTACCTGTATGCCTATATTTTGATTGGCAAGAATAACTCCGGATGAGTTCCGCGCTACTGCCTGGTAATTGATTCCATGCGGAGCCTGAGAATAAACGCTGATTGCTGAAATAAGTAGTAAGGCGATTGAGTGAATTGTTTTTTTCATTGGAGTGTTTATTTAGGAATTAAACTATTTGCAGTTACTTTAAAGTTTCGCTGTCGCCAAGCATGACGTACAACTTATTTATACCCGCAATACTATTTTAGTTATTGTCTGGTATCCCCCTGTATCGGGGAGGATACCGGAATGCTGACAACGTTTATTTGTTCCTTTATCCTACAGCAATAATACTTATTTTCCAAAACCCTTATTAGCAGCAGTCTTTCTTTTCTCTCGCCATATTCCTGTTCCAATCACAAAAACACTAACTAACAATATACCGGATACGATAATATTGACCATTTTTCCAAGAAGCTTTGCAAAAAGCAATGTATCAGTCTTTCCTGTTTCTAAAAATACCCAGTCGCTTGCTATTCTTGTTGCTAAATCAGGATTGCCAGTTTCTAAAATAATTATTCCATCGCCCGTTACAGGATTTATTCTTATTGCGGTATTTATTGGAGGAGTACTTTTTCCGTCATGACCGAAAATGTCTTCATTATTTTCAATATCAATATATAGCATACAACCCAATCCATAAATCCCTTCACCCATTATATCCCAATGTGTTTCTCTCATTAATTGTAAGGATTCAGGGCTAATTATTCCTCTACCAATAGGCTCTCCGTTTTTACCTTTAAGAAAAAGTTGAAAAAATATTTCCAAATCAGACAACGAGGTATATAATGAAGTAGCTGCCAATGAGGTGTAATAAAAATGGGGAGCTGCGGTATTATTGGAATTATAAAATTCACAAAGTCTGTTGCTCAGCGAATCATTCAATATGTAAGTACTGCTATTCATGATCAACGGCCTAAACAAATTGGCTATCATGAAATCATTAAAAGATTGTCCACTGGTTTCCTCTACCACTAATTGCAATAGGGTAAATCCACCTCCAGAGTACTTCCATTCTGAACCTGGCTCTATTCCTACTCTTACTTCGCCGCTTATGTCACTATCTGCATCCTTTGCTTTGGTGAGTGAAGACTCTATGCTTTGGATAGAATCTCGATTTTCAAAACCATTATAACCAAGTTCATCAGTTAGTCCTGCGGTGTGACTTAATAATCGTCTTATTGTCACCTGTTCATTTTCAAAATCGCTTTGAGGAAGTTTCCATCTCTTAAGATAGCTACTTACGGCTGTATCCAAATTGATTTTACCCATTTCAATCAACTTCATTATGCCTACAGCTGACACAAATTTTGACAGAGAAGACACTTGAAAAATTGTGTTTCTATCAACCGGCTTATTTTTAGAATAGAATAACTCGTTCTCTAAAGTACCTCCCTTCATTCTTGCCATTGCGAAGTTCCCTACAGATTCGGTTTCAATTATCTTTTTAACTGCAACAGTAAATAATTCTGCATTCCTATTTTGAGTAAATGGTTTGTGCCACCAACCGTTAAGTCCTCCATAGATTACAACAGCACCCCATAAAATGGATATTAAGAGTATTGCCATGAAGCATTTGACGACTCTCTTCATTTCCTAAATCTGATACTTACTTTCATTCATGTAATGTTTTAAAATTGCTTGCAACTTAATTATACCCGCAATAGAATTTTAATTATTGCCTGGGCTTCCTGGCAAGCTTGCATACCTTGTAATTTCATAAAAATAATAATTTTCATCATCTACAATGCAGGGTTTATCAAACCGCTTCATTAAGGTTATTTGTGTGCTGTCGTTAATCAATCCATTGGTGATAAGTGTGAGGTCATCATTTTTTAAACTCTGTCCCAACACAAGCACCGCTTTTTTTTCTCCTTTCATCAGAACCGAGTCAGCCCATTTCAGAAGTATAATTAGAGTCGAGTCACTTTCTTTTCGCTCATCATTCCAAACAATAAACATCTGCTCCTTCCCTGTTTCAGGCATGTAGATTGGTTTCCGGGTGTAAGCCGAAATAGGTGAAACAATGTAGTCTGCCATTCCGCCAACTGCGACTTGTCCATAATCCTGTTTCACTGCATATCGGCCCGCAGCTTCAATATTGGAAAACGGATAAAGAACATCTTTAGCGATAGCGATTATTCCACTTGCACATTGCACAATGATTATTGTCATGAATATTTTTTTCCCGGGAGAAACAGAACCTGCTTTTGCATTGCCCGAAGTTCTTTGTGCAAGCCAGAAAGTTATAATGAAAAGAATAAATAAAAATCCCTGATGACGGAGGGATGTATGAAGATTAAAATAAAGAACAAGAAGCAAGCCGAGAGTTCCGCATACGTACATCAGGAAGAGAGATTTATCTTTTCGTAAATTCCATGCTATCATTACAAACACAAAAATGAAAATCACGAATTGGAAAACAGGAAAACCTGCAAAGAGGTTTTTCCCGAAAGATGATTTTACCTCCAATGAAGGAACAGGAAAATAAACATCAAAAAATTCTGCACCAGTGTCAATAATTCTCTCTAAATCAAAACCACCCTTCCAACTGTAATAGTCGTTATAATTCATAAGAGAGGCGGGCTTTACCTGGACATACAACAACACCAGCCCCGCACCACACAAAAGAACGGCTACTGCAATTTGTGAAAGAAGTTTTTTGTTTGTCTTGTTCTCATACCCCTTCAAGAGCAAATAAAATGAAATGATTCCTGCTATGAGCCCACCATAAAGATTCGTTTGACACAACAAAAACAAAAGTATTCCAATCAACCATCCTTTCATTTGGTTCCTCTGCAAGAGGATGCATATGAAAATTATCAGCGGAATGGAAATCGCATAGTTTCTTGACACAATACAATACTCATAGAAAAAGAAATATCCGGATGCGATAAGGATTTTCTCTGCAAATGAAAAAGGAGAAAAACGAAAAACCAGGTACACCGAAAACACTGCAACTGACAAATGCACAATCTGTATGACTGTGGGCAATGCCGTAACTTTAGAAACCAGGAAAAGAATAAAAAACCAACCGATAGGATGACCTTCGTATTTTATGTTGGAGAATAGTTCTGGTAAATCTTTTGAAGAAGAGGCAACCAGCCATGCCTGAAATTCATCTCTCCACATTTCATGAAAGTGCATGACTACGGAGGCAAGAATTGCGAATAGAAATGTGAGTAGAAGAGGTAGATTAACCTTGTTGTGAAGTTGTTTTGTTGGTCTCATAAATACAAAAACATAAAAGGGGGATGTGTGCTCTCTCAGTGAAGAAATTTTTACGGGGATTGATCAGACCCATAATACGTCATTCTGCGTATCGAATAACGTTTCGGGATTAATGCAGTTTAAAAAAGAAGGATTAAAGCTACACAGTTCCTGCAAGAAAATGCAACCGAAGAGAAATAATTTTCCGCAAAATATGTCGCATTTTACTGCACGTGCAGGTGGTAACCTTTATACAGATCCTGGCAATGACTTCTGCGAGCCCTCTTTTTTAAATCGCAATTAATCTTAGTTTTATTCGCAGTGTTCATCACTCAGATTACTGTACGATTAGTTTCTCGATGAAATGTTTTTCACCCTCACTCACTTTTACGAAATAAATTCCTGAATGAAATGTATTGTAAATGGTTTGTTGTTTTCCGATCATTGCAGTGGAATAAACTTTCTCACCAAGGCTATTGAAAATTTCTACCCTGGCATTTCGTACTTCTGTTTTTAGATTGATGATGAAAGTATTTTCAGCGGGGTTAGGATAGATAATAACACTGTTTTTACTGTCAACAATATGATTTACTGTGTTTATCAGACTTGAGTCCATCTCGATAAGGTCGCCATAAGGGTACGCCCCATTAATAAAATCAAAATTAAAAATATTCGTACAAATATTGCCTGAAGTATCAAAACTAAATATCGCTCCTTCATATCCATTCGAAGCCCAAGTCATCCCATAAAGTTTGCCATTGCTGGCATGCATTAAACTTCCTTGAGGGCTTGAAAAGTCATTGAAATTAAAAAGAACGGAGTAAATATTAGTTAAAGGGTCGAAGCTAAAAAGAACACCACCGAGGTTAGCACCACCCAAAGGTGTTAATCCATATAACTTACCATTGCTTAGCTGAATCAAACTTCCCCATGGACCTCTTCCGTCATTATAATTGAAGTCATATAATTTTGTAAATACATTCGTGGAAATATCATAGTCAAATATAACTCCTACTGTATGCATTCCTCCATACTGTGTCATTCCATATAGCTTGCCGTTAGCTGCCTGCATTAAATTTCCATTTGGCCGCCTTCCATTCACAGTATCGAAATCGAACAAGTCCGTATATACGCCTCCAATTGGGTCGTAGCTGAATATAACGCCTTCGTTATTAATTCCTCCTGATTCATTCATCCCGTAAAGTTTACCGTCTGTTGCTTGTATTAAACTGTTACCCCAATCACAATTTGATTGACTGGCATAGTTATTAGCTGATATGTCATAATTAAATATACTATCACCCATTCCCCAAAGCTTACCATCAGTTGCTTGAATAAGACTACCGCTTGGATGATAATTTAACTCAATCAGTTCGGAGAAACTACTATCATTGGGATTGAAACCGAAGAGTATCCCCTTTGAGGAATTGAATCCATATCCAGACTGAGTCATGCCATAAAAATTTCCATCACTTGCCTGAAAAAGATTTCCATACGGCAATGCTCCATTGTTAAAGTGATGATAATTTTTAAAGCCAGTTCCATCACCATTAATTTTAAAAATGGTTCCTCCTGTATCGTTGCCTCCGCTATGTGCCATTCCCCACAATTGAGGATTTTGTGAAGAGACAATTCTTGTAGCGAAGAAAAATAGGAAGGCAAAGAATATTATTTTTATTTTCATTTGCTAAATCAAGCCGTAAAGTTGCCGTTAAGTAAAATACGTTGCAAGTAAATTATTTTCTAAAGTCACATCTCTAAGATTGCGCAAATGTTCCTCCTTTAAAGTTTGGTTTCAATATCTGTTCATCAAATCATTATAAAAGTTGATACGTCTCCACATTGCGCATAACTTATTTATTAACGCAATACTATTTTAATTATTGCCTGTAAGCCTTCTTTATTGTTTGTGTTTATGCAGAGTGCTGCCTAAAATTATAAAAAATCTACTGAACAGCACATTGCATAAACACTCTGTTGTGGTAGTGGCCTTCCTCCACTTTAATTCTTTATCCTTTTATCTTTTTATTCTTTTGTCAGGAAGGCCAAGTCGGCAATGTCTGAAGTCTTGTTGAACTGTTTCGGTTTTCCTTCTTTGTCAGTAATCCCTATAGCCACTCCGTTTGTAAGTAATAGAAACCGAAAATTATTTTGTGTTAGACTGACTTTTGAGTTGAATGAAGCAGGTGATGAGCTCCATCCATTGTCGTTTTTATTACACCAGTCAATAAACATTTTGTATTTGTCAGATGTAGGTAGAATTTCGCTTTGCTTCATTGTTGTTAGACCTGTTTTCTCGTCCACCGTGTTAATCGTCAGTGTCAAAGGTGCAGTTGTGTCAATGTAGTCCGTCAATTTAATTTGAGAACTGTACGATGTCCAAAGTAACGCAAGTATTAGAGTTAGTTTTATCATTTAAATGTCTTGTTTAACCGGTCCGGCCATTGCCCACAACGTAAGGATACAAGAAAGTTTGATACAGATATTTATTCCTTTACCCTACTGCAATTATACTTAAAGTTTAAGATCATCAAGAATGAACTACACTTCAGTGTTCATCCGTTCCATGTTCGACGTTCGAAATTCTTTGGGCGCCAACAATGTCGAACGCCGAACAGGGAATGAAGAATGACGAATAGGCTAATTGCTTCTGTTCGGACCGGATTTTATTGCACCAAAAACCTCGCATGTTTCACACCACCTGGCGTGCGGATGATGCATGTATAAAGTCCCGGCGCATAAGATGATGTTGAAACCGGAATGTGCACTGTTTCTGATTTCTTCACATTGAATGAAAATTTTTTCATCAGCCGACCATTCGCATCAATCACATCAATGTTTGCTTTGCCATTTTCATTCATCACAAAATCAATGTATGCTGTATGACCTGTCGGATTGGGATACACATTTAACCCGAGGATACTGTTCGAAAGGGCAACGTCCTGCACTTCATCCGGCGATACATCAATCCACACTTCATACACCAATGGATTTGGCCTGCTGAATCCTTCCGGATCGGTGTCTGCAATGTTCGGGTAATCACTGTGAATGCCATTGATGATCCAGCCAACACGTGAATTGCCGGAGAGAGAATTGACATCCACAACTGAATGATGCCTGATGAAAATATTGCTGTCGGGAATAAACCGTGCATTCGTTCCCATCAATGACGGCATGTCGACAGGTAGTTTGTATTCAAAAAGATTTCCTGAACCATCGCGGCTGACCTTGCTGATGGTGTTTACAAAAGGGATCAACGTGTCTTGTACAAGTACATTGTTGATAGTGTCAAATGTATACAGGCTCATGCCTCCGAAAAAAATCGTGTGCATGTAATTGTTGATGGAATCATACACAGGCATTGCTGCAGTTTCATACTGGTTCAGGTTCTGGTTGAAAGTTGGAATGTGCTGGACCGATGAAGAAGTAATGTCAATTGGCGTGAGGTATGGCATCACAGCTCCCTTCTGGAATACACCGCCGAATGCAGTATATCCAAAATCGCCGTTCGGGTAAATTTGTTCAACCACATTCAAATCCCTGCGGTGAAAATTATTTGTGTCAACGTTGGTCTGGTAGTTTGAAATAGCCAGCGAATATCCGTTATCATTTATATTGAAAGTTCGAATGCTATTGGAATACGTCTGGATAAAAAGCGTAGACCCTGTAATCTTGCTGTACATTCCATCAAAGCGATGACCGAACATTAAATAATAAGTAGAGTCGATTTTTTTTAAATGCCCGCCTGTAACAATGATGTTCGAATCAGCAATCTGCCTGATGGCAGAATTCACTGAATCCCCCGTGAGAATTTTATCAAGCAGTATGTTCAGGTTTACCGAAGTGAGTGTAGGGAAAGTAATGTTTGTGAGCAATGAATCGCAACGGCCGTAGCCACCAACGATGTACAGCATGCTGTCCGACTGGCAGAATTCAGCATTGGACGAGCTGATTGCTTCCCTCACATATTGCGGCAGCGTGGTGAGTGCAGATACCCACCTGGTATTGCTGACAGGATCCACCACATACACAGAATCATTTCTCATGTATTTTAGAAAACCCATTCCACCATTGAAAGGGTGCAGACCATCAAGCCGCCCGCCGATAAAAATCCATTTGCCGTTCCATTCCGCAAAAACACTTGAATGAACTGCAGGAACTGCTGTGATGTTTGACTGGACCAGCGAAACCGAAAACGGCTGCTGACCAAATGAATAATGAATGCAGAAAAATAAAACTGCAGGAAGAAATTTTTTCATGAAATTGATGACTGAATGATACCAGTCCATAGAAAATAATTATTCGATGACAACCCGTTTTGCAGCAACACCATCTTTGGTAATTAATTTCAGGTTGTATATTCCTTTTGATAAGTGTGTCAGGTTCATAGTTGTAGTCTGAATACCTTTTTCAGCATGCAGGTTTTCAACATGTACAACTCTTCCTGTAACATCATACACTTCCACATCCACTGCGCTTCCATTTTCAATGTAATAGTCAAGTGTAAACATTCCAGTTCCCGGATTCGGGTAAACCCTGAAACGCTGTATGGCCTGATCAGGAGTTGAAGTGCAGAAGTCAACATGCACAGGTAATGTAATATCATAAGAGCAACCTGTCAATGTTTCAGTGTAAGAATATCTAATGACGTGGTCACCGATTCCGGCAATCACGGGATCAAAAATATCGTTCTGGTTACCAGATAATCCAAGCCCTGAAAAAATTCCTCCCGCGGGAGAACCAACAAGGGTATCAGGATCATGATACACACAATAGAAAGTATCCAAACCTGTAATCGTTACTGTTGGTGGAACTGAATAAACCAGGTTCACTGTGTCAGATGTAGCAGTGCAGCTTCCAGGATCAGTTACAGTTACATAATAAGTTCCCGTCGCTGTAGTCAATAAGGAATCATTGTCGCTGTTGACAACCGCCGCGCCATCATGGAACCACTCATAGTGAAATCCATTTCCATTGGCAGTACTCAGCACTTGCGCAACAAGAGTGTCACAGAGAAAAATTGTGTCGTTATCGCTGATGGAAGCTACGGGCGCACAAGATGCTCCTACAAATTTATAAATACCCCCGTTGGCATAATCAGCGCAGTAGAGTTCTCCCCATTTATCTTCTCCGAAAGTTACCACTGTGCTCCGTCCGAGAGTTCCAATTAAAGTTGCTGTCCATCCCCCTGCGCCATTCGACTCAAGCGTCCTGAACTGGTAAGTGCTTGTGAACTCATCAGTGAAAAAATATTTTCCGTAAAGGTTTGCATACTTCGCTCCACGGTAACGGTAGCCGCCAACGATTGCAGCGCCGTTGTTGGCATACTCATACACCGGCGCATCATATGCAGAAGCTGACTGGCATCCTCCGGTATTGTATGGATGTCCATTCCCTTCGTAACATCTCCATCCATAGTTACCGCATTTTTTTGAAAGCGGCTGGAAGTCTACTTCCTCCCATGCATTTTGTCCTACATCACCGATCCAGAAGTCGCCGGTTTTTCTATCGAAGCTCCAGCGCCATGGATTACGCATTCCAAGGTTCCAGATCTCTCCACGTCCTGATGTGCCAACCAATGGATTGTCAGGAGGAATTTTATATGCAACGCTAGTATCGCTTACGTCGATGCGAAGAATTTTTCCGAGCAATGAATCCGGGTTTTGGGCACGGTTGCCGGGATCACCGCCTGAACCTCCATCACCGGTTCCGATGAAAAGATAACCGTCTCTGAATCCTAGATGTCCGCCATTGTGGTTAGAGTAAGGATGCCAGATCCGGATTACAGTGTCTTCGCTTGCAGCAACTGCAGAATCAGGATTCGATGCACTTACACTGAAGCGTGATACTACGATATCGCCATGACTGTTTTCAGTATAGTAAACAAAAAAGAAACCGTTTGATTGATAATTCGGATCGAATGCCAAACCCAGCAATCCACGTTCACCTCCTGAATTAACGCGCGCATCAATATTGAGAAATGGCTGCGGATTGGTTACACCATTTGTGTCAACGATATAAATATAACCTGACTGTTCAACGATGAACAACCTGTCGTCACCACAATTCTTGATATCGATTGGCGAAGAAAATCCTGTTGCAAATTGCTGCAGCGTAATCTGTGACCAGGAAATCGCGGGAAAAAACAAGACAACAATGGCAGTAAGCGTAAGCAGTCGTTTCATAAAGATGAGTTTAGGGTTTGACCGGCAAAAGTAATATTCCCATCCTAATCGCCACTAATTCCACGAATTGACTCCAGGCAGTTAATCTCAATTTCATATGTTCATCAAAATCAAGATGGGCTTCGGGAATGCCATAAAAGACTACAAAAAATTAATGCCGGTTTCCAGACATTCGTACTTTAAATAATGAGTTGATGTGGCATTGAAGGGATCCGGGCCGGGATTAATTCGACTAAGACTTTCCCATCTCCGCCTGCGGCAGATCGCAAAAGTCAAGTCTCATTAAATAAAAAAAGCCCGGTGGTTACCGAGCAGTATTAAAAGGAGGTATGTGTAGATCAGAATATCAACTGGAAAGCCAGGAAACCAAGGGCACACATCAGCAGGATATCTACTGCAAAGATCATATACAGGCTGATAGGATGACTGGTCTCCTCCTCATTTGTTCCGAACACATTACGAACGGAAGAAGTGTCTTCTTGCATGTGGTTGTAGGTTACAACAGGTTCATTTTTCATTTTGAACAGGTTTTGATTTGTCTATAGTTACGGCATTTGAGCCCGCCAGATGGATGACTTTTAATCTAACCTTACATTTGTAAGAAATGAGCCGTTATTTTCAATGTTAATACCGATAATTTCCTGAATTGGTGCAGTTTCCCTGAAATCTATATTTTTGGCGCTACAACCAAATTTTATAATGATGAAAAAAATTTACATGATTTTAATGGCTGTGGCTTTGTCCACAAGCCTGAATGCCCAAACAATTTTCTGGATTGAAAATTTTAACAATGGATGTTCTTCTCTTTGTACAAGTTATTCGGGACCGAATGGTGCCTGGACTTTTACCAGCACAGGTCCTGCTTCTGCTTGTGGAGGCGCAACAACACCGAATCTCTGGTATATCAGCTGCGCAGAAAATGGGAATGCACCCAATGCATGCGGAACCGGATGCGGCAGCAATGCAACCTTACACGTTGGGAATGATCCGAATTCTCCAAGCGCAGGGGTTTTCTGTCCTACCGGAGATTGCGGTGCAGCTTATGATGCAGGTGGATACTGTGACATACTCTCGACTCCGCCTTCAACAATTACAGAAATCTTAGCTGCTTCGCCAACCATTGACTGCTCCGGAAGAACCACCATCACTCTTACGTTCAATTATATTGAACGTGGACAAGGTTCAAATGACAATGCATCTGTCATGTATTATGATGGAGCTACATGGTCACTTCTTGTTGATATGGCAAAAACCCCAACCACATGTGGTGGAGGACAAGGGCGCTGGACAGCGTACAGCATTGCCCTGCCGGTTTCAGCGGATAATAATCCCACTGTGGCAATCGCTTTCAATTGGGTAAATGACGATGACGGTAGTGGTAATGATCCTTCATTTGCAGTTGACTCCGTGCGGCTGACAGTACCAGGATTGGGTGCACCTCCTGTGGCTTACTTCACGCAAGGAGAAACGGCAGGATGCGATTCATTGTGTGTTACATTCTCTGATTCATCTTCCGGTTCCACTTCATGGGCATGGTCATTTCCTGGAGGCACGCCTTCCACTTCAACCCAGCAAAATCCTGTTGTGTGTTACAATACTCCGGGAACTTTTGACGTCACTCAAATCGTGAGCAATTCATTTGGAACGGATACACTTGTGAAATTAGGACTTGTTACAATTACGGCTACACCAATTCCTGATTTCAATTCATCCCTCCAGAATCTTTGCGTAGGTGATTGTATTGATTACACGGACCTGACAGTGGGCACTGTTCAAACCTATGTATGGACATTCCAGGGAGGAACGCCTTTGAATTCTTCTGATCAGAATCCGACAAACGTTTGCTATAATGTTGCGGGATTCTTCAATACAACTCTTACCGTTTCAAACGGGGC